>OJBR01000357.1_pt1 | contig 22235 bp, 19 predicted proteins | sample 1591161 | NCBI WGS metagenome assembly OJBR01 (sample SAMN05416803, study PRJEB24817) | seawater metagenome | isolation source: Sea water | place: Canada:Atlantic | collected 2013-07
ATCTACACTATCCTCTTCGTCGGCAGCGTCAGATGTGTATAAGAGACAGGAGATAAATTTAGCGCTGTATGACGCACTTTATTCTTTCTATGAAAGTTCTAATTTAGTCGATACTTTAATAGCCGTTGAACACGATACTTTATTTAATTTTGATATAGCGGAATCGAGTTATTATCATGGCTCAATGAGTCGTATAATGTGGTTTGAAAGTGAAGAAGATGCGCTCAACGCACAAACATATTTTGCCAATGATATTTATGAACCTTATAGCAGCAGTGATCGCAGTACGTGGTTACAGTATCATTTATTAAATAATGATTTATCTGGTTTTGGCAGTGCTTTTACTTTTAGTAATGTTCAATCTGGTGTGGGTACAATCGAGGCCAATGATGTGATTGATGTGCCTGAGCCTTCGACATATCTGTTGTTATTATTGGCGGTGACTTTGTTGATAGCAAGAAAGTCTAGCCTTGATTCTATTTAAAGCATTTCATTAACTTAAAAATATTTGAAGTATAGAAGAAAGGATAATAATAGTTTGCTGTTATTATCCTTTTTTTATGATGAAATTAGTTAAAAAATTAATCAAAATATTAATTAAACAACTGGATTTGTTTCTTTTAACGCGATTATTTCATCGGCTTTACGTTGAGACACTGTACTGCGTTGTAAAAGCCAACAAAGCAGATAAATCAAACCATACAGCACCATGCCACCGGCGAGTACCCCATGCCATGTGCCATATTGCCAACAGGCAATTAAGTAAAAACCACCCAGACTACCGCCAACGTAATAATGCACTAGGTATAACGCCGTTGCTGTTGCTTTCGCTGTTTCCGCTTTTTGACTTACCCATGCATACGCAAGTGAGTGGGTGAAAAAAGCACCAGAGCTGATAAGTAATAGCCCAATCAACATAGTGTATAGCGAATCATACGCGGCGACCCACATACCAATCGCACTGACGGTTGTTCCTAACAGCATGCCTTTTATTGGACTGTATACTTGGCTCCAACGACCACTGATTTTTGCGGTAATGGTGCCGCTGAGATAACACAAAAATATCATCGACGTTAAGCTAATTGACAGTGAATAGGGTGCTGCGACAAGACGAAATCCCATTACCGTGTAGAGGTTAACGAATATGGCAAAATTCAACCCACCAATCAGCATAGCTAACCATAATTTACGCTGTTTTAAGTGACCGATCACTTGTTTGTTGTGGTAACGAAATTGTCCTTTCTTTTGGGTGAAATACTTTTGTTCAGGCAATAATCGGTTTACTAAGACCGCACCGAGTAAACTGGCAACAGCCATACCAATGACCGCAATTTCCCAACCCCAATATTCAGTGATAAAACCACCGTATAAACGACCCGTGATCCCGCCTAAAGAGTTGGCACTAATATAACTGCCAACGGCAAGCATTAGGGCTGTCGGGGTAAATTCTTCAGCCATGTAGGCTACAGCAACGGCAGCAAAACCTGCAATCGAGATGCCCATTACCCCGCGCGCTAGGGTTAACATCAACAATGAATCGGTGAGCAACATTGCCAAGCCCGCAAAGGGCAATAAAAATAGACTCAGCATCATCACGTTACGACGGCCAAAGATTTCTGATCCGATAGCCCATGGCACCAACGTCAGCGCTAAGGTGAAGGTACATGATGCTAATAGCCAGTTAATTTCGATGGCACTGGCGTTAAACTTTTCAGCCATTAAGGGCAACATAGGCTGGAACATGTATAAATTACAAAATACGAGGAAAGATCCTAACGCTAACGCAAAACTTGCACGGCGATAAGCGGCGGTTTTTATTTCAATCATGGTGACGAGCTCGAAAAGTACTATTTAGTAACAAGTACTATTAGATGAATTAATAAAACAGTAGCAATATTAATTTGATAATTAAAGTATATAATAACTATGACTACGATAACTAAAGGTTATAGCTATGAATACACGGTTACTGACTTACTTTGTCAAACTCGTTGAAACAGAAAATTTTACTCGGGCTGCTGAACAGTTGCATATTGCGCAGCCAGCATTAAGTGTTGCTATCAAAAAATTAGAACAGCAACTAGACCTACCGTTATTTCATCGCAATGAACGCAAAGTGACACTGACTCATGAAGGTGAAGTATTACTTGAGCATGCTCGTCTTATTCTTCAGCAAATAAATGATGCCAATATCGCAATGGCTGAATTGAAAGGCTTTGAAAAAGGCGAAGTAAAACTCGGCGTTCCTAGCATGTTAGGATCCTACTTTTTTCCTGAAATATTAATGGCATTTAAACGAAACTACCCGAATCTTAAGCTCACTATTATTGAAGCCGGAACACAGTCCATTCGCCAAATGCTGTTAGATGGAGAATTAGACTTAGGCGTTATACATAACGAAGATGTACCGCAGCGGCTTGAAACCGAGCATTTGGTCACTTCTCAAATGGTGGCAGTGGTTAGCGAACAACATCCTCTTGCTTCACAGTCATGCATAAAATTTGAAGATTTTTTTAAAGAAGATCTGGTGATGTTTAAAGCCGGATATTTCCATCGAGAATTTATTGATGAAATCTGTGAAAAATATAATTTCAAGCCGAAGATATCGTTCGAAACAAACTTGTTGCCAATGATGTTGAACATAGTGCGACATGATTTTTCGATATCAGCCTTGCTGGAACTGGTAACTGAGCATGAAAAGGGTGTTGTTGCTATTCCGTTCGAAGAGCCAGTACATCTTAATATTGCTATGGCTTGGCGGAAAAATGGCTACTTGTCACTAGCAGATAGAGCATTTCTAGAATTCGTTAACGCATACAGCAAATAACGATGTTTAAAACTATTTAACCTAATTACTAGTGAGTCGAAAGGGATCTTACAAAAAACAGATAAAATATCCGTTACTACACTTAGTTTACCTGTTCAGGTAAACTAACGGATAATTCTCCATTGCACAGTCTCTTACCGTTTTTATGCGCATTATTCATACCTCAGATTGGCATCTTGGCCAATATTTTTACGGCAAAAGCCGCGCCAACGAACATCAACAATTTCTTACCTGGTTATTAGCGCAAGTTACTCTGCATAACATTGAAGCGATTATTGTGGCGGGTGATATTTTTGATACCTCAACACCGCCAAGTTATGCCCGTGAAATGTATTTTGATTTTATCGCGAGATTACAAGGGAGCAATTGCCAACTGATTATTTTGGCTGGTAATCATGACTCTGTCGCTATGTTGTCTGAATCACAAGCCGTATTAGCAAGCTTGTCTACCCGTGTTATTACTCAGGTAATACCCGCGTCATTGAATGAAAATGAGCTCGAAGAGGCGGCACTTTCACAACAAGTTTTTCCGTTACACGATGCTGATGGAAAAACTACAGCCATTATTTGCGCTATTCCTTTTGTTCGTCCGCGTGATGTGATCAGAAGTCGAGCAGGGCAGTCGGCAAGTGATAAGCAGCAAAGTTTACAACAAGCGATTAGCGATCATTATCAGTATTTATATCAACAAGCACGAAAGCAAGCTGATGCGTCTGAAAAAGCCGAGGGCATTGCTGTGCCAATTATAGCAACTGGGCATTTAACGGCGCTAGGCGTTTCAATAAATGACAGTAAAAGTGATTCCGTTAGAGATATTTATATTGGCTCGTTAGAAGCCTTTCCAGCCAGTGCCTTTCCCCCAGCAGACTATATTGCTCTTGGCCATATCCACAGAGCACAACAGGTAGCGAAATCCGATCATATTCGTTATTGCGGTTCGCCTATCGCATTAAGTTTTGATGAAGCCAAGCAAGATAAACGTGTGCTGATGGTTGAGTTTACGTCAGGTAAACTTAATCAAGTTGAAGCGCTTATTGTGCCGTGTTTCCAACCACTATACATGGTGAAAACATCGGTAGATGAGCTTGAAAGCTCGCTAAAAGAAACACTGGTCGCATTTGAAGAACGCCAAGCAGTGGAAAAGTTTCCTCTGAGTGTTAAGGCTTGGCTTGATATTGAAATTGATAATGGCGATCACTTAAGTGATTTATCGCAGCGCGTTAGTGAACTCGCCGTTGATATGCCTTTTGAAGTGTTATTAGTACGTCGATGTAAAAAGGCGCGTCAACGACGACAAGCGCAATTATCGCAGCAAGATAACAGCACCTTGAGTGAGTTATCGTTAACAGAAGTCTTCGATTCACGCTTATCTCAACTTGAATGGCAAACGGATGAAGAAGTCGCACGTAAAACACGGTTAACACAATTATTTACTGAACTGTCGGTGGAAATGAAACAAGCCGCTTCTATTGCGAATCAAAAAAGTGATGCGGATAAAGCACTAATTACTAGTTCATCAGCCCAGGCAGAGTCGACATCGCAAAGTGCTTTATCAGAAGAAGAGAACACAGAAGCTGAAAAAGACAGTGTTATCACCGAAAAAGATAGTGCTATCGCTGAAAAAGATAGTATGACGCCTGAATCACTAGAGCAACACAATTCATGAGAATATTAAGTTTACGCTTTGAGAACATCAATTCCCTCAAAGGCAGTTGGAAAATAGATTTTAGTGAAGCTCCTTTTGATAACAATGGTTTATTTGCTATTACCGGTCCTACTGGCGCAGGTAAAACCACTATACTTGATGCCATTTGTTTAGCGCTTTATCATCAAACACCACGTTTAACTGTGTCTAAAAAACAGAATCAGTTAATGACTCGTCACACCAGCCATTGTATGGCTGAAGTGGAATTTGAAGTAAGAGGCCAAGGTTATAGAGCTTTTTGGAGCCAAAAACGCGCTCGTAATAAACTTGATGGTAACTTATTAGAGCCAGTAGCAGAGCTTGCTAAGCTCGATGGCACCATAGTGTCTGATAAGCTTAAAATGGTGCGTAGTGATATTAGTGAGTTAACAGGGCTTAACTTTTCACGTTTTACCAAATCAATGATGTTGTCTCAGGGAGAGTTTGCTGCCTTTTTAACATCACAACCGAATGACCGTGCGCAATTATTAGAGCAGCTTACGGGTACTGAAATATATGGTGACATATCTAAGCAAGTTTTTGATAATCATCGCAGTGCCAGTGAAGCGCTAAAACTTTTACAAGCGCAAAGCCAAGGTATTTCTTTGCTTGATGATGAGCAAGTAAAGGCGCTTGAGCAACAATTAACAGAAATTACCGAGCAAGAGAAAACGGTAAACGCGCAATTACAACAAGCGCAACAAGTTAAAGCCTGGTGCACTAATTTTTCGGTCAATGAACAAAACCAGCAAGCAGCGAAAACACAACTACTTGAAATAGAAAAGAAAGAGTTAGCCGCAAAACAAGATCTTGATTTACTGACGCTGTCGTCTTTAGCTGAGCCAATTAAAGCACCTTATGAAAAGATGGTGCATTATCGTGAGCAATATCAGCAAACCTTACAACAAGTAACCAGTCAAACAGAGCAATTAGCGAAACTGGATCAAGATATTGTGGTGAGTGATGAAGCGTTAACGCTACTAAAAAATCACCATGGTGAGGCTGAAGCACAACGCAAAGTAATTGAGCAAGTATTACATGACAAAATACAACCTCTTGACCATAGCATTACCCACCAACAAAATGCATTAATCGAAATAAAAAGCACTATAGCTGAACAAAGCAAAACACTTGGCGTAAATACAAATGCGTTGACTGTTTTAGAAGCAGAGCATCAAAAAGCGCAAGATAATGTTCAACAGCAGCAAATGTATTTATCGCAAGGTCAGGCGTTAGCAAAACTGCCAGAAAAATTGCCTTTATGGCAAAACCAATATCAGCAGTTAAGTCAGCTTCAAGCAAATGTTGTGGAATTAGTTAACGAGCAAGATAACACCGAAAAAGCGTTATTAACCTTGCAAACTAGGCAACAAGAGCAACAACTGCAGATCACGCAAAGTGAAGATGAATTAAAGCAACTCAATAGTCATAAACAGCTAATGGCTGAAAAAACACAACAGCTAATACAGCATAGCCCAGCAGCTCAAGCGATCTTATCAAGTAGGGTAACCAGTATTGGAGCCAATACTGGAAGTAATACTAATGGTGATGGTGTAGCCAACGAGTTAACTAGTGGCATGCTCAACCAAGCGATCCTTGATCATCAAAATCAACAACTTGCGTTAAAACAAGCACAACAGTTGGCGCAGCGTTTTCATGTTCTTACACAAGAACAGCAGGGATTATCTGCGCAGCAGAGCCAAGACAACGAACAGCTGGTTACCACTGAGCAAGCGCTGGTACAACTTCGTCAACGTTATAGCGCTACTCAACAGCAGAAAAAAGATGTAGAAACCTTACTCGCTCAGCAGCAAACCATAATGGCGCTGAGTGAACATAGAGCGAAGCTTCAGCCTGAAGAATCTTGCCCTTTGTGTGGTTCAACAGATCACCCTGCGATTAATGAATATCGATCCCTTGATACTGACGAACATCAACAGCGTTTAAGCCAATTAACACTTGAGCGAACGCAACTTGAAAAACAAGGTAAAGAGCTAAATGGCGTTCAAGCAAACTTAACTGCGCAACTTGAAATGCAGACAAATCGTTTGCAAGGCATAACAAGCGAACAAAGTAATTTAGCGCAAAATTGGCAATCGCTAAATATTAACCAGCACGTTTTATCAAACCAAAATGAACAGTCACTTTCATTACAAAATGTTGAAGTTGAGCAGTCAATTAATCATCAGTTAACGATGGTGTTTGGGCAGCTGGAGGAGTTACTTTTATTGCAAACGTCACTGCTAGAAAATAACCAAAAGCAACAACAAAATAGTGAACAAATTAGCCACTGTGAAAAACAGTTGTCGAGGCTGTTTAATCAGCTACAACTATTGCAAGAGCAAGGTAAGAATCAACACGATTCAAAACAAAAGTTTACTGAAGAATTACGCTTGAAACAACAGGCGTTTTTGGAGCTGAATACTCAGTTGTTAGCTGACATTACAACGACTGAAATAACACTGCCTCTTGATGGCGTAAATGAGAAAGTACAGGAGCAAGACCAGGAACAAGAACAAGAACTAGCGCAGAAGCTAGTCATTTGTATTGATGATAATTGGCTTGAGTCATTGAGTAAGCAGGGCGCTGATTATCAGCAAACTGTAACGACTCATCAAGCGGCTAAAACTCAACTTGATAGTCTTATAAATGACCTCGTGTTGTTAAAGCAGCAAGTTGTTCAGCAACAAACTCAAACTAACCAGGTGCATAGCCAATTAACGCAACAAGAAAAGGATTTAACACAGTCTATCGCGTTACGCGTTACCTGTTATGTTGAACTAGGTATTACAGATAAAGAATTGCAAGCTTCTGTTTTACTAAGAGAAAGTATTAATGATCAACGAGAGTTGAGTGAAGTTGAGTTTATTGCAGCTGAGCAACAGCATAATGAGAAAAAATCAGCTCAACAGCTCAATAGAGGGCAATTAACCACCTCGAAATCCTCATTAGATAGTCTAATTCCGAAAAATGACAAGGCAAATGATGACTGGTTAGCATTACTTTCTGACAGTAAGTTTACTGATGAAGAAGAGTTCTTACTGGCGCTGCTGAGCACTGAGCAAAAACATAATTTAACTAAGCTTGCTAATGACATTGATGACAGTAAAAAACAAGCAAAAATCTTGATGGAACAAAGTGAAAAAATAGCGCTTGAATTGAATACTCAAAAGGATAAGTTGAGAGAAGAAGGGGCTGTTGATTTTGTTGAAAGTTCAGTGTCAGAATCCTTGGTGAATTTGTCAGGTTTGTTGAAACAATGTCAGCAAAATATAGGACAGTTTAGCCAACAAATCGAACAGGATAAGAGTAACAAAAATAGACAAGAATCCTTGCTAGAAAAAATTAAATTAGCACAAAGTTCCTTGGATGATCTTAGCCACCTCAATGCTCTTATTGGCTCAGCGGATGGCGCTAAATTTAGAAAGTTTGCCCAAGGCTTAACACTGGCTAATTTAGTCCATCTTGCCAACGCACAATTGGAGCGTCTCTTTGGTCGATATCAGCTTCAATGCCAACAAAACGATACCTTAGAATTAGAAGTACTCGATACTTGGCAAGGTGATACTGCGCGTGATATTAAAACCTTATCTGGCGGTGAAAGCTTCTTAATAAGTTTGGCGTTAGCCTTAGCACTATCAGATTTAGTTAGTAATAAAACCAGTATCGACTCTCTCTTCCTCGATGAAGGTTTTGGCACCTTAGATAATAATACCCTTGAAGTAGCACTTGATGCGCTCGATAACTTAAATGCGAGTGGCAAAATGATTGGTGTTATCAGCCATGTTGACGCCTTGAAAGAACGCATTGGCGTGCAGATTAAAGTGAAAAAGCTCAGTGGACTTGGAGTCAGTAGTTTAGATAAACAGTATGAGTTTCATGCTGAGACCGTGAGCTAACGATTATATACCCAAGTACCTGCATCTTCAGGTAGTTTGAGTAAAATAGGAAAGGGTACATTTTTGGAAATTTGGATTTATTTCACCTTATTAGCCGCAACAATGCAGGCAGTAAGAACCGCAGGACAAAAGCAATTATCGGGTAAGCTCAATTCAATGGCCACCACGGGTGTTCGCTATTTTTTTGCCTTACCTTTTGCATGGGCCTACCTATGGTGGATGCTTGATTTTAGACAAGTAGTAGTACCAGAGCTCAATAATGATTTTTTACAATACGCCTTGATTGCTTGTGTGATGCAAATATGGGGCACGGCGTGTTTAGTTGCGGCTTTTCGTTATCGTAACTTTGCTGTAGCCACGAGTTTAGCTAAAACAGAAGCAATACAAGTGGCGATTGTCGGCGCTTTACTCTTCGGGGCTACGCTTTCTGGTTTAGGTTGGTTTAGTGTCATTGTCGGTGTGGTTGGCGTGTTTTTAGTGTCTAAAGTGCGATTTAACTTAAGAGATATTTTAGCTGACTCGCAAGGTCTCATTGGTATGGGATATGGTTTGGCCGCGGGTCTTGGCTTAGCTATCACCACCTTGCTTATTCGAGAATCAAGTTTGGCACTTAATACTGATTTGATGGTTAGTGCTGCGGTGACCTTAGTGTTTATGATCACGGTGCAATCCGTTATTTCACTTATCTACGTATACATTCAAGATAAATCACAATTGCCGTTGATGATGAACCACTGGCGGTTATGCTTATTTGTTGGGGTTACCAGTGTATTAGGCTCAATAGGTTGGTTTACTGGCGCGAGTTATCAAAATGCTGCCTATGTGAAAGCACTGGGACAAGTTGAGTTTTTTATTACCTTGGCATTAACTTATCGTGTTTTTAAAGAAACAATCACTTTAAAAGAATACTTAGGTATGTTTTTGATTGTATTAAGTGTCGTTATCTTACTACTGTGGTCGTAAAGTCTGGTCATCAAATTGGGTCATGAGCAAAGGGGATCAAATTGACTTGATTACTCAGTAAAGCAAGGTACACTGCTCACCATAATATTAAATATTATTTTTACACCGCAAATATTTAATTTAAGTTTTAACTCAAGTCCTGCTTCGAGTATTAACTTAAATATTAACAAAAGCATTAAAGAAGAGATTACTATGAAAATTGCTGATAAAACCGTTGCCCACTTTCACTACACCCTTAAAAATGAAGCGGGTGAAGAAATAGAATCATCAAACGGTCATGAGCCTTTAACCTATTTACATGGCGCTAACAATACCTTACCAGGCCTAGAAGTGGCTTTAGCGGGTAAAGAACGAGGCGAAAAGTTCTCAGTAACTTTACAACCTGAAGAAGCTTACGGTGAGTATCAAGAAGGGTTAGAGCAACGTGTACCTGTTAAACATTTACACGGTTTAGTGAGCAAAAATGCTAAATGGAAAAAAGGCATGACTGCTGCAGTGCAAACAGACGCAGGTCAACGCCAAGTTACCGTAGTAAAAGTGGGTAAATTTATGGTTACTGTTGATATCAACCCACCATTAGCGGGTAAAGTACTGACTTTTGATATTGAAATTGTTGATGTACGTGAAGCGACTGAAGAAGAAGTACAACACGGACATGTTCACAGTGCTGATAGCAGCTGTGGTCACGACCATTAGGGTCCATTAGATATTAATTAGCCGATGTTACGGCTGAATAAAGACTAAATAAAAAGCGCTAAGTAGTTAAACTACTTAGCGCTTTTTTTATTTGAAAATTTAACACAACTTGACCTTTAATCAATTTATAATGAGTTATACCAACCGGACTAATTTATTGATCACTTAGCGAGAATCAATGCCTTGCCTAAAAGCGTTTCTAATTCCAGCTGAATCCTGCATCTTCAAGTGGAACGGGTATAAGCCTCGAAGCGTTATCTAACTTTGCCTGGTTTGTACAAATCAGAGCGCTTGCTATGTACATTAAATTGACTCTACTAACCTGTGTTTTCTTTTTTGATGAATATACCCGTTGCCAATCAAGATGCATGTTTCAGAGTGCTTGAGCAATTCTAATACAAGGCGCGCCTCTGTAGTAATGGTTATTCCCTTACAAAGAGGCGAAACGACGTAGTGGTGTTGCTCAAGCACTTCTTCGATGGGGTTAAAAACGATTTAAGTGGCGTTATTCATTTGAACAAGGGAACAACCATTGTTTATAATAAATGCCTTACCTAAATCATTTTTAGCTCCCACTGAAATCAAGCACTTTGAATGGTAACGGGTATATGCTTGGCATTGTTTAGTTGCGATAATTATTATCTCAGGCATGATCTCCCATGCACCCAGTTCGGTGCGTTATTATTCATTTGTTCATGGTAAAAAAATTACTTCATTAAACGACACCAAAGGATAGTTTCAATTGAGTCACTCGCCGTTATTAGAAAAAACTGTTGAGTTATTACATGAAGCAACTATGCAAGCGCCAGTGCTTGATCTTGCCTGTGGCAGTGGCCGAAATGGGCTTTACCTTCTAAATCAAAACATCCCTGTGGTCTTTGCCGATATAAAAGAGTCGGCTCTAGAGCAGGTTGAGAGTAGAGTAAATCGTCATAATGGCGAGGAAAAATCAACGGCGAGCTTTTGGCAAGTTGATTTTGAGCAAGACAGTTTTGAACAAGAGGAGTTAAAGCCTTTAACAGGTAAGTCGTTTTCAGCGATTATTGTTTTTCGTTATTTGCACCGACCTCTATTTGAACAAATCAAACAAGCTGTTATCCCTGGTGGTTATGTTGTGTATGAAACCTTTACCGTAGACCAGCCACAATTTGGCCGACCTAAAAATCCTAATTTTTTATTAAACCATGGTGAGTTGGCTAAACTCTTTTCTGATTGGGATATTATCTATAGCTTTGAAGGCGTCATTGATGCAAAAAACGCTGATGCTAATAATGAATCAGGAAAACAAGCTATTGCCCAGATTATTGCAAGGAAACCATTGTTCTAATAAAACCATTGCAGTAAGGGACCCTTATCAATTTTAGATAAACACTAACTCGCCAAAGTATTCAGGTCTATGATAATCAGGCTCAGATACATCAATATTGTTCCATACCGCGTATTGTGGCTCGGTTCTGCCACCACAGCGATAGAAGTTGGCAAACCACTTAGCTTTATTCACGCTTTCGCCAGTTAGTTGCTCAATCGCTGCAAAGGGTAGCGCTATTTCTACACACCACTCATTATCGTATTCACTTTCTATTTTAACTGGCGAGCTAATACTACTTTTACATTGGATTAAACTCGCGGCTTCGAGGCTGATAAACTGACGATTATCCCGTCCTTCACCATAAGCGAGGTGAAGTGTGCCACAACAATTCACTTCTAAGTTAACGTAACTACTGCCAAGAACTCCTGAAGGGCTAAAGAAGAACTCTACACAAGAATCTTCACAGACAAGCATGTTATTTAGTTCGGTTTGTTTGGCGAAGCTGTATTTATCTTGGGCAATTATTTGGATGAACAGGGTTTCGTTATTAACAGTCAGCTTTACTTGTGTATCTTGCTTTCTGCCCGCTTGATACCAGGGGTATTGATTAATTTCTAAGGCATTAATTGTATGCCAATTAGGACTGAAGCTCGCCGATTGGTTAGTCGATACTGTTTTGTTAATAATATACTGGCTCATGGTTTTCTCTGTACTTATCGGGTATTTAGCAGAATATGGCAAAGCTTCTTTATTGCTTTATCACTTGGTTATTTGAGTCATGTTAAGGACTAATACTGTGTCTAAGGCGATTAATTGCCATTGTATATTCAAGTCATATAAACTCATGCCATAAACTTTATCATCTGTTTTACCGCGTTTATAGGCTGGTCGGGGATCTTGTTTTAATACTTGCTCAATTAATAATGCTAAATTACGATCATCTTGTTCATACTTGATGAGCTCCGCTTGCATTTGTTCACTAAATATAACGGATAATACTTCTTCTGGTTGCTTTTGGGCAAAGCCAGCATCGGCATCAATTATTGCGTCAGAATAGGGCACATAAGGCTTTATATCGATAATAGGCGTGCCATTTAATAAATCTAAACCAGAGATATGCAAAATGGTTTGCTTTTTCTCTGTCGTAACCTTATCGAGTTTCACTACGGACATGCCAATTGGGTTTGGCCGAAAAGTTGAGCGGGTTGCCAGTACACCTGTTTTTACATTACCGCCAAGTCGAGGTGGGCGTACCAAAGGCTTCCATCCTTGCTCTTGCGTGCCATGAAAAACAAAAATTAGCCATAGATGACTAAATTGTTCAATGTCTCGAACTAACTCATGATTATTAGCATCACCAACTAGTACTACCTTACCTTTTGCTGCACTGACTAAATTTGGCTGACGAGGTATGGCAAACTTCTCTTGATATGGCGACTCAATGACGCCTAAGGCATCAAATTTGAAGCTTTGTACATCATCAGTGGTTTTTCGTGTGTTTGACATTCTATTGTTCTGCTTGCTCGTCAGGCGTTGCTACTCGATATGCTTTACCGTAACAAACGACTTGTGCGACACAATGTTTAGTCTCTATATCAATGCAACTGGTAAAAATAATGGCATTGGCTTTTTGTAAATATGCGATTTGCCTTGCTTGTGTACGTGCGTTAATGGCATCGGGTGCAGCAAGGTGTGGCTCCTTTTGGCAATCTTCACCTTCAACTAAACCAACATATTGATAACTTGCATCAAAGTCTTGCTCATTATCATAAATCTTAACTTTACTGGCACTAAAGTACTCTTCGGCATTATCGGCTTTAACGTTGCTTTCAAAGGTATAGTTACCCGTACATCCGCCAAGCATCGAGGTTAAGAGAACGACGGTTAGTGCTACTTTTAAAGATGTTTTGTGTTTAAAAATCATACTGATACAATTTCCTTTTTAAAAAAGTATTAGAAATAAAAAAAGGTATAGTGAAACACCATACCTTTTATTTTGTTAAGTATTTTTACTTAAATATGACTTTAAGCATTACTTAAGATATTACTTAACACGCATACCGGCTTTAGCGCCATCGTCTGGATTTAATATCCATAAGTCTTTATCACCAGGGCCAGCAGCAAGTACCATGCCTTCAGACATGCCAAAACGCATTTTACGTGGTGCTAAGTTAGCGACCATGACAGTGTGTTTACCGATTAAATCTTCTGGGTTGTAAGCTGCCTTAATACCCGCGAAAACTTGACGAGTTTCTGTGCCTTCTTCATTAAGTGCTAAGGTTAGCTGTATTAATTTATCAGCCTTTTCAACATGCTCAGCATTAATGATTTTAACGATTCGTAAATCAATTTTAGCAAAATCATCAAACTCAATTTCTTCAGAGATAGGGTCAGCAGCTAGAGGATCAGCAAGCGCAGCTGAATTATCAACTACTTTCGCGGCTTTCTTTTTCTTAGCTGGTTTTTTCTCTTCTACTGGCGCGCCTAAGCTTTCTTTTGAAGCATCAGTCATGGCATTAACTTTGTCCATGTCAACACGTTGCAATAGTGCTTTAAACTTATTAATTTTATGATCAGTTAATAAGGTTTTGTGTCCTTCCCAAATAAGCTCGTCATTTAAGAAAGCAGCCGTGCTATCTGCAAGTACAGGTAGGACAGGTTTCAAATAAATCATTAGTGTGCGGAACATGTTGATACCTAATGAACAAATGTCTTGCACTTCTTGCTGCTTGGTTTCGTCTTTAACAAGCTGCCATGGTTCTTTTATCGCAATATATTCATTTACTTTATCAGCAAGCGCCATTATTTCACGCATACCACGACCGAAATCACGTGATTCATAATGGGCAGCAATACTATCGCCTGCGGCCATTACTTCATCCGCTAGGGCTTGATCATCAATGTTAGTTGATAACATGCCATCAAAACGTTTGGTGATAAAACTAGCACAACGAGATGCGATATTAACCACTTTACCGACTAAATCTGAGTTGACACGTTGTACGAAATCTTCAAGATTTAAATCTAAGTCATCAATTTTGTGCGTTAATTTAGTCGCATAATAATAACGTAAATATTCTGGGTTCAAGTGGTCTAAGTAAGTACGACCTTTAATGAAGGTCCCTTTAGATTTAGACATTTTTTCACCGTTCACGGTAACAAAACCATGAGCGAAAACAGCCGTAGGCTTACGGAAATCAGCGCCTTCTAACATGGCTGGCCAAAAAAGGCTGTGAAAGTTAATAATGTCTTTACCGATAAAGTGATATAGCTCGGCGTCTGAATTTTTATTCCAAAAACTGTCAAAATCGATAGTGGAGTCTTTATCACATAGGTTTTTAAAACTGCCCATGTAACCAATTGGCGCATCTAACCAAACATAGAAGAATTTACCTGGAGCATTAGGTATTTCAAAACCAAAGTAAGGCGCGTCACGGCTGATATCCCACTGTTTTAAACCTTGTTCGAACCATTCTGTCAATTTATTCGCTACTTCTTCTTGCAATGCACCACTGCGTATCCAGTCTGATAACATGGTTTCAAAAGCAGGTAAATCAAAGAAGTAATGTTCAGAATCTTTTAATATCGGTGTAGCACCTGATATAGCTGAACGTGGGTTAAGTACTTCTGTTGGTGAATAAGTTGCACCACAGTTGTCACAGCTATCGCCATTTTCATCTTCGCTCTTACATTTAGGACAAGTCCCTTTAACAAATCGGTCAGCTAAGAACATGCCTTTTTCAGGATCATATAACTGAGAAATAGTGCGGGTTTTAATATGACCTTTCGCATGTAAAGCGTTGTAAATTTTTTCAGAGTATTCTTTGTTTTCATCACTATGCGTTGTGTGATAATTATCAAAGCTAATATGAAAATCACTAAATTCTTTAATACGCTCTTCACGCACACCATTGATCATTTCTTCAGGTGTTATGCCAAGCTCTTGCGCTTTAAGCATAATTGGTGTGCCATGAGCATCATCAGCACAGACAAAATACGTTTCATGTCCACGCATTCGTTGAAAACGCACCCAAATATCGGTTTGAATATGCTCTAGCATATGGCCTAAATGGATTGAACCATTGGCATAAGGAAGGGCACAAGTAACTAGAATTTTGCGCTTTTCTGCTAAAGAATGCGATGCAGTATTTGATGTAGCTTCAGATAAAGTAGTGTCAGACATGAAAAATAGTTGTTTTTGATGGTAATAATGTCGGCAATAGTACAGAATTTAGCGATGATTTTCATTAGTTGAATGCAACTAATTTCGCTATTTCTCTTATATTCTTTTATACAAGGTCTCCAAATGACTATGTTTAGTAAAAAGTTTGGTCAAATTTTTTCGAAATCCACGCCCAAAACTGACGTTAAATCAAACGGTGAAGCACTTAACGCATCCGAAATTGAATCGTTTATTAAAGATACATTATCGCATTATATTTCAGATAATTTTCCACAAGGTGTTCTAGCTGTTTGTCAGCAGTTGAGCATAATCCAAAAGAAAAAAATCACCATCAAGCTACTTATGCCATTTGTCTGTCACGGTGAGTTAGATTTACTAGCACAAACGTTGAGTGATAATTTAGCGTGTACTGTTAAGTTTGAAATAGACTTAGCAATAAAACCTGTGCGTCAATTTTCGCTGGGTAATGATAAAAATAAAGCAGAGCAAGAGGGGACACGACAAGGTAAAGTGGCCAATATTATTGCTATCGCCTCAGGTAAAGGTGGGGTAGGTAAGTCAACCACTACGGTTAATTTAGCGTATGCCTTAATGTGCGAAGGTGCCAGAGTAGGAATTTTAGATGCGGATATATACGGCCCATCAATTCCTTCTATGCTCGGTCTTAAAAATGAAAAACCAAGCTCTAGTGATGGCAAACTTATGACGCCTTTAGATGCCAAAGGTTTGAGTGCCATGTCCATTGGCTTTTTAGTCGATGAAGCAGATGCGACTGTTTGGCGAGGTCCTATGGCCAGCTCTGCATTCAATCAATTATTAAATGAAACCGATTGGCCTGAACTTGATTATTTACTGATTGATATGCCACCTGGTACGGGAGACATTCAATTAACCTTGGCGCAAAAGGTACCTGTAGCTGCCGCGGTAATAGTCACTACACCACAAGATATTGCTTTAATAGATGCTGTTAAAGGTATTGCCATGTTTGACAAAGTTAAAGTGCCAGTATTAGGAATTGTTGAGAACATGAGCTATCACCTTTGTGAAAACTGTGGGCATCAAAGTCATATTTTTGGTGAAGCAGGTGGCGAACATATGGCACAAGACCATGAAACCAAGTTATTGGGTCAATTACCGTTAGATATTGCTATTCGACAGGATGCCGATTTTGGTGAATCTGACATAATTGAAAATAGCGCTGGTGAAATAGCCAATCATTATCGTAAAATAGCCCGAAATATTTCTGCGCAATTATTTTTACAGTGCGACACTGCAAGCCCATTAACGGCAACAATAACAACGCGTGCTTAAGCGCAACTAAGGTAAAGATTAGTCATTATGAGATTATGTGATAAAGATATAGAACAATACCTTGATGATGAGAAGATAATTATCGAGCCAAAACCCGACACTTCAATGATCTCTGGTGTTAGTGTTGATATCCGATTAGGTAATGAATTTAGAGTTTTTCAAGACCATACTGCGCCTTACATTGATCTAAGTGCACCTAAAGGTGAAGTCCAAGAAGCGATGAACTCAATCATGAGTGATGAAATATTCATTGCTGATGGTGATGCCTTCTTTTTACACCCAGGAGAGCTAGCATTGGCTGTGACTTATGAATCAGTTACCTTGCCAGATAATATTGTCGGCTGGTTAGACGGGCGCTCTTCACTAGCACGTTTAGGCTTAATGGTGCATGTTACCGCGCATCGTATTGATCCCGGTTGGTCTGGTCAAATCGTATTAGAGTTTTATAACAGTGGTAAATTACCGTTAGCGCTACGTCCAAAAATGAAGATAGCCGCGTTAAACTTTGAAACTATGTCATCAAGCGCCGCACGCCCTTACAATAAACGCGAAGACGCCAAATATAGAGATCAAAAAGGCGCTGTTGCTAGTCGTATCAGTCAAGACGAGAAAGTTAACAAGTAAAGAATCATAGAGTTAGTTAGTCAAATAGCGAGCTTAACTCGCTATTTCTATTTTAGCAGGACTAGAAATTTGATTTACGCAGGTTTCTAGGGCATGAATAAGTTTTTCAGTATCATGATGGTGTGGCACTTTGTTATGAGTTAAATCTTGGCAAATGACATTAACTTTATCTGAGCTAATTCTCTCATCTTGGCAAATAACGCTGTCAACTGGCATGCAACCGATATTTCTTTCAATCCAGTTAAGTTTTTCATCTAACGTTAATTTAGCGGCAGGGCTCTGCTCAGCAACAATATTGTCGATAAAAACACAGTGTCCTTTACGCTTATCTAACGCCTTAGCGATATCTCTCACTAATAGCGGTGGTACAACACTCGTTAAAAAACTACCTGGGCCTAAAATAATCAGGTCGGCATTTTCAATTGCTTCAAGGCAGGGAGTAACCGACTTAACAAGTGGCGCTAACATTAAATCAGTCGGCATTATCGGCATTTCATCAACAGAAAGCTCACCAAGACGACAACGGCCTTCAGGGTAAAAAGCCATTAAGTCCGTAGGCGTCTCTGACATAGGCAATACTTGCGTTTTAACGCGTAATATACGGCGAACTAGTTTAATGGAGTCCATAGGGCTCGATTGTACTCTTCCTAGGCCGTATAGAATTAAGTTGCCAAGGTTATGTCCACCAAGTTCATCATTACCTTCAAAACGAAAATTGAATAGCTGGCTACCAATTGAGTTTTGATCGACTAATTGAGTTAAACAATTGCGTAAGTCGCCCCAAGCAATAGTACTACTTCTTTTTCTTAATCTACCCGTTGAGCCACCGTTGTCTGTAGTAGTGACAATCCCGGTGAGTTTGTTGCCCATAAAAGATAGGGTACATAGAACACGACCTAAACCGTGTCCGCCGCCAATGGCGACAATGTTAAGTTTTTTAAGCTGCATACGGTTTGTTGCTTTCATTATGTATGGCTGAGTTAGACAAACCATACCGTTAAATAGCAAAAAGATAAAGTAACTAAGCGTAAGGAGGGCAATATACCTATACTCTTTACCCCTTATAGTGAAAGATAGCTTAATTAAAAACCGATTATAGAGGTTTGTACTTCATTGGATGTCTATACCCGTTACCATTCAAGATGTATGTTTCAGAGTGCTTGAGCAATGTCAATTCACAGCAACGATGGAATGATGTTGCTCAAGCGCTTCTTTGATGGGCTTAAAATCGCTTTATACGGCGTTAAACAATCAAACCATAGAATGACTATGCTTAAATTATTTGCCTTGCCTAAAGTGGTCTTAATTCCCACTGAAATCCTGCATTTTGATTGGTAATGGGAAAATATCTAATGTCAGAGCAGGGGATAGCCTGTAGTTTATGTAAAAGGGTTTATAAATTCTAAAGAGGTGTTTGGGTAGAGATTAGTATTTAATGCCTTCAGAAAGGAAAGTTCAGCAGAAATAGAAAGTATTTGGGCAATTCAGTGATTGAATAGAATGGTTTGGTTAATCACGACTGATAACAAGCCTTTTATTGCTGCTTAATAATTACACTACCATTACAGAGAGTTAGTATAAATTAGATAATAAATAAGCATGATGGTTATTAAGCGATCAGTTAATGCATTTCTTACTAATTAAATGCCTTTTTTTACAAATAAGTGTTGACAGTTTCTAAGCTGCTGCTTAGAATGCGCCTCGTTTTCAGCAAGTGTTAGGTCCACTGGTTGAGAGCATGTTTGATAGCTATTAGGCCAGTTATTAAACGACTCGAATATTTCGGGGCTATAGCTCAGCTGGGAGAGCGCTTCGCTGGCAGCGAAGAGGTCTGCGGTTCGATCCCGCATAGCTCCACCATATTAGGTTTTTTGTTGACGTAAAACTCTTGAGTTTTCATTAACAAAAAATAGATAGTTTAATTGGTTTGTTAATATTATTTATAATGTAAACGCTAATTTGTGTCCCTATCGTCTAGAGGCCTAGGACACCGCCCTTTCACGGCGGTAACAGGGGTTCGAATCCCCTTAGGGATGCCACTTTCTTTCTTGTATAAGTAAGCAAGTAACTACACAAGAAAACCCACGTAATATGTAAATATTACGTGGGTTTTTTTTTGCCAAATTTTTAGTGCTTATTATTTTATTGTTGGCAGCGTTTTATTTTCACTTTATAGTATTATTAAATATGAATTTTCATCTGATTGAATTGTAATAAGGAAGTAATATGCTCGAAATTAACTATCCTATAAAAGGTGCCTGTCAATGTGGACAAGTGACCTATCAATTATTAGCTGCACCACTTATGGTTGCGGCTTGCCATTGCCGTCAATGTCAAAAGTTATCAACAAGTGCTTTTAGTATTACAGCGGTAGTTAATGCTAGCGATGTTGTTTTTACTGGAGAAATGTCTGATTGGAGTCGCTTAGCAGATAATGGCAATACTAACGGCGCAAAGTTTTGTCCTTGTTGTGGTAATCGTATCTACCACTTTAATCCGAATTTTCCAGATAAAATAAAATTAAAACCAAGTACATTAGAAGATACCAGAGTCATACAACCCACTATGCATATTTGGACCAGTGAAAAGCAAGCATGGTTTAAGTTGCCTTTAGATTTACCCTCTCATGAAAAGCAACCATTCTAATTTTCTGAATTAAGTGTTTTGATAAGTATCACTCGATCGTAAGTTGAAAGGAAAATGGATGTCAGAAAATAAGAAAACCTCTATCTCTCTTGTGTTAGGTAGTGGTGGCGCAAGAGGATTAGCGCATATTGGTGTTATACATTGGTTGGAAGAGCAGGGGTTTGAAATTGCTTCTATTTCTGGTTGTTCGATGGGCGCACTTATTGGTGGTATTTATGCTGCTGGTAAACTTGATGTATTTGAGCACTGGGTAAGAGACATAAGTAAAGTTGATATTTTTACTTTACTGGATTTATCGTGGCAAAAAAATGGTCTGGTTAAAGGGGACAAAATAATTGCGACACTAACCGAGTTAGTAGGAGACATCAACATTGAAGATCTTCCCATTAAATACACAGCGGTTGCCGCTGATATAGCAAATGAAAAGGAAGTATGGCTAAGCTCGGGCAGTTTATTTAGTGCGATCAGGGCTTCTATTTCATTACCGCTATTTTTTACGCCTTTTCATTACAATGGTGTCGACCTAATTGATGGGGGTGTCCTTAATCCGGTACCCATTGCGCCAACGTTTAGTGATAGTACTGACTTTTCAATTGCAGTCAATTTAGGTGGAAGTATTAAAACACTAAATGATGCTGAGACTCAGGTAAGTCTTATTGATAATAAGCCTTCAAGTAAATTGGATAATTTTTTAGCACGATTTAAAAGTAAAGCTGTGCTGCACAATGCAAATGAGTGGGGCGCTTATGACGTTGTCAACCAGGCATTCGATGCTATGCAAAGTACTATTGCTCGACAAAAACTCGCTGCATACCCAGCAGATTATTTTGTTGAGGTAGCACGTAATGCTTGCGGAACGCTAGAATTTCATCGTGCAGATGAAATGATAAAGCTTGGTTATGATACGGCAGAAGCTTCTTTAGCTTCGCTAAAAAATAATCAGTGAACCGTTTAACTGTCTTAAAATTAACGGTCTAAGAAGTACTGTTCACCTTTTTCATTAAGTGCCCACACTATAAGGAATATAACGTGCTAAATGGTATCCATCATGTTGCGATTATCTGCTCTGATTATGAAAAATCTAAAGATTTTTATACTCGAATTTTGGGCTTTAAAATCATAGCAGAAAATTATCGAGCAGATCGCGATTCATTTAAATTAGATTTAGCATTAGATGATGATACTCAAATCGAGCTGTTTTCTTTTCCAGGAGCAGCTAAAAGACCAAGTTTTCCGGAAGCGCAAGGACTGAGGCATTTGGCATTTAATGTGGAAAACATTGAAACAGTTTGTCAGTATTTAACACGCTTGGGGATTGAGGTTGAGCCCATTAGAGTGGATGAGTATACGGGTAAGCAGTTTACATTTTTTAGTGATCCTGATGACTTGCCGTTAGAGTTGTATCAGAAAATTTAATTACAATAGATCAGTATGATGAAACTATTTTACAAAATAATTAAGCTTAATGTGTGATACAGGAGAAATAAAATGCACTATCAGGAAGTCATTGATTTTTGGTTTAACGAAATAGAGTCTGCTCGCTGGTGGATTAAAGATATTAGTTTTGACAAAGAGATAACCGCTCGGTTTTTTGACCTTCATCAGTCGGCAAAACAATGTGAATTAGTGCATTGGCGTAAAACGGCTAAAGGACGACTTGCAGAAATTATTGTATTAGATCAATTTTCGCGCAATATGTATCGAGATACCCCACAAGCCTTTGCCAATGATGGCATTGCGCTAGCATTAGCGCAAGAAGCTATCGCTTTAGGCGCAGATAAAACACTTGAACCGATAGAGAATAGTTTTTTATATATGCCTTTTATGCACAGTGAATCATTAGCCATACATGAAAAAGCACTTGCGCTTTATCAGGCTAATGGCATAGCGAGTAATGTTGAATTTGAAGGGAAACACAAAGACATTATTGAACGCTTTGGTCGGTATCCGCACAGGAATATTATTTTAAATCGAGAGTCTACTGATGAAGAAGTTGAATTTTTAACACAACCTAACTCTTCATTTTAATTTATATTTTTAACTAACTAACTAACTAACTAACTAACTAACTAACTAACTAACTAACTAACTAA
>OJBR01000360.1_pt1 | contig 22102 bp, 20 predicted proteins | sample 1591161 | NCBI WGS metagenome assembly OJBR01 (sample SAMN05416803, study PRJEB24817) | seawater metagenome | isolation source: Sea water | place: Canada:Atlantic | collected 2013-07
ACACTATCCTCTTCGTCGGCAGCGTCAGATGTGTATAAGAGACAGGTATGGAACAATGAGATTTTGTTGCCTGGTGTCCAATTTGGCAATGTCTTTTTAGGTCCTCAGCCACCGAGAGGTTGGGAGCTGAATGAAGAATTATTGCATGCCAATATGACGTTTCCACCGCCGCATCAATATTTAGCATTTTATTATCATTTACGTGAAGTCTTTAAAGCCAATGCCATTGTGCATTTAGGTCGACATTCTACGTATGAATTCTTGCCTAAACGTGCAGTTGGTTTGTCTGCAAATGATTATCCATCGCTGATTATTGAAAATATCCCCAGCATTTATCCATACATTGTTGATGGTGTAGGTGAGGGGATTCAAGCCAAGCGTCGCGGTATTGCGGTTATGTTAGATCACCTAACGCCACCTTTAGCGACTACTGAGCTCTATGATGGACTACTACAACTGCGCCAGCTTATTGAAAGTGCTGAAGCCGCCTCAAATCAAGATACCAAGAAAAAAGCTATTAAAGCGCTGCGCCACAAAATTAACGTGTTGAATTTAACGGATGAGCTTGTCGCCAGTATGGATGAAGAATTACAAGTACGTGGCATTGGTTTTGGCGAAGTTGATGATGACTTTTTACTACACGAAGTTGGGCATTACCTTACCAAACTGCAAGAAGACTTTATGCCGTTAGGTTTGCATGTTTACGGTAAAGATTGGCAGCAAGATGCAATTGCTACCATGATGATATCAATAGAAAAAGGCGAGTTAGATTTAAGTGACAGTCAACGTAATGAAATCAAACGAAATCTGATTAAATCACCAAAGAGTGAAATGTCAGCTTTTATCAATGCATTAAATGGTGGTTTTGTTGCACCAGGTAAAGGTAATGACCCGATAAGAACACCTGATGCACTCCCAACAGGACGTAACTTTTATGCCCTTGATGGCAGCTTGATACCGTCTCAACTTGGTTTTAGTACCGGGCAACAATTAGCAAGTAAAGCGCGACAAGAAACCCCTATTATCGATAAAAATCACAAAGAAGCTGTTATTTTATGGGCATCAGATGCAGTACGTGATGAAGGCGCCATGATTGCCTTTGGTATGGATATGATGGGCGTAAAACCTGTGTGGAATCGTCGCGGAATTTTGAAATCTTTACAACTTGTTCCACTCGATGATACGCGGGATGAACGTCGTGATATTGTTTTTACCACCTCAGGTTTATTCAGAGATTTATATGCTCAGCAATTAGCTTGGCTTGATCGTTCAGTGCTTCTGGCACTTGCCGCGAGTAAAAAGGTTATTGAACGTGATCATCCTGCATTAATCAGTGCATTACGCGCAGCATTGCAACCCGTTGAGCATATGCTTGAGCAGCAAAAACATGACTTTAATGAAAGCCTAAGCAGTAATATGGTTGCTAGTAATTGGCTACGTGAAGCGCAAGCATTATTACGGGAAAATAGAAATATTAGCCCCGAGTTATTGGGTCGTCAGGCAAGTTATCGTATTTTTGGAACTGCACCTGGCGCTTATGGCGCAGGTATTAACCGTTTAGCTGAACGCTCTGGTGCTTGGCAAGAGCGCAAGCAATTAGGTGAAGCGTATATTAAACGTATGAGTCATGCCTATGGAGTGCCTAGCGCTACTGGTGAAATGGGCAGCAATGTTCAGGCATTATTTCGCCAACAGTTAGCGCATGTTAATAGCACCTATTTAGGTCGAGCCAGTAACCTGTATGGTTTAATTGATAATAACGATGCTTACGATTATCTTGGTGGTTTAAATCTGGCAATAGAAACGATTGCTGGAGAGCAGCCGGAGAGTTTTGTTATTTCTCACGCCAACACCAAGCAACTGTCAATAGAACCGCTGCAAACCGCTTTATTATCAGAACTACGTGGGCGCTTTCTTAATCGACAATGGATTCAACCGTTAATGAAACAAGGCTATGCTGGCGCAAGAACCATGGGCAGTGAATTCATTGAAAATCTGTGGGGATGGCAAGCCACTAGCCCTGAGATTATTCGTTCGTGGGTATGGCAAGATTTAAAAGCCATTTATATTGATGATAGCTTAGAGATAGGTTTGGATGAGTTTTTGCAGCAGAAGCATAATGTACATGTGCAAAGCAATATTTTAGCGGTAATGCTGGTTGCCATCGAAAAAGGTTTTTGGCAGGCGGATCAGCAAACCCGAACAGAACTTGCAGAAAAATTTGCTAAGAATATTGTTGAAAATGGTATTCCAGGTAGTGGTCATACTCATGCTAATCATCCTATTTATGACTTTATCAAACCACTGTTGTCCGCACAATTAAATGCTCAGTTGTCAGAGGTGTTAGCCGCGGCGAACCATACCCCAGCAGGTGATGTTGGCTCTGGCGTACAGCATATTCAAGAAATAAGTACTGAGATTATGCAGCAAAATGATAATGCTTTGAAAGCAGTTTCATCTAGAGAAATACCTGACAAAGCATTTGAAGAAACACCTAGCAAAATATCGGATGAAACCTCTATGGAAAAAGACTATTTATTTCTAGGGTTAATTTTTGCCATCGTACTATTAATATTAGCGGGATATCTTCGTTCTCGTCGTCAGTTAGCTAAGTTGGAGAACTAATATGTTGTATGGATTTTCATTAGAATTGATGCATTTAATTACCTCATGGTTATTACAACCTGTTGTTTGGGGACTACTCTTTTTTACGGCGTTAGCAATTTATGAATTAGGTATTGCTGCAGGTGAACGCTTTTCTGTCATTCCTGCGCTAGTTGCAGCGAAGCAAAGGCGACAGTTAATTGAACAGGGCAAAAAACGTATAGAACGAGCCGATTTTATTACCCGTATTGCGCCAATGTTAGGCTTGATGGGAACATTAATTCCTTTAGGGCCAGGGCTATCTGCGTTAGGAACGGGAGACATTAGCATATTAACAACAGCGATGACGGTGGCCTTTGATACCACCATTATTGGTTTGCTAGCGGGAGTTATTGGTTTTATTTTGGGACGCATGCGTAGGCGTTGGTACGATAATGCGATGCAGCGTTTAGATGATGAGGCCCTAGAGCTATTACTCGTTACAGAGCACGAGTCAAAGAGTCAAAACATTTTAGCAAAGAGTGCTTAGGTTTATGTTCATGAGTCATAAAAGTAGTATGAAAAGTGCTATAAAAAGGTAATGAATAGGGTGATGAGATGAGTAACGCATGGCGCAGTAGCCAGTTTGATAGTCAAGAGCAAGAGCCTTTAGGTCCGCTGGCAAACTTAATTGATATTATGCTCGTATTTTCCTGCGGCTTGATTGCGGCACTTGTTGCGTTGAGTCCTGATTTAGAACAACACTTTCAAGTAAGTCAGCAGTCTGTAGTAAATACAGAGTCTTTAGCCAGTAAAGCACCACCGGCAAAAATTCAGCCGGTAGATTCTGTTGGTAAAGAGCTAACGTCAACGCCAGAAGCGTTGAAAAATAAACTGCAGAGCCAAGAAGGTTATCAGTCTATGGGGCAAGTGTATCGCGACCCTGAAACCGGTAAGTTAATATTGATTAGTAATGACTAATTACTCATCAATGAGTGACTCGAGAAAGTTTTAGACGAAAGACATAGATAAATAAATAGCCATCACATCAGGTTAAATAAAAATGAGTAATAACATGAGCAATATAGAAATAGACGTCGTTAAAAAAGAGTGCGATAACAGAAGTGAAAGTAAGGAAAATAACGAAGTTCAAACTCAAGATGAAAATGCGAAGATAAAAGAACAGAAGCACATTGAACGACAAAAAAAGATTAAAGCGAGTGTTGATCAACGCATTGCGCAAGCCACAGAAGAACGTGGTGTATTGGTTGTAATAACAGGAAATGGCAAAGGTAAAAGTACTTCTGGTTTTGGTACGGTATTACGTGCTATTGGTCATGGACAAAAAGCAGGTGTGGTGCAATTTATTAAAGGCACTAAGTGGGAATGTGGCGAAATGAATATTTTAAAGCAATTTGATGTTCAGCACTATGTTATGGGGACAGGCTTTACTTGGGAAACACAAAATACTGAAACGGATACTATTGCCGCCAAAGTTGCGTGGCAAAAAAGTAAAGAAATGTTGAAAGATGAAAGCCTTGATATCGTGTTACTGGACGAAATGACCTACATGGTAAAGTACGGTTATATTGAATTAGATGATATTATCGATGCGCTAAATAATCGACCTAAAATGCAGCATGTATTAATTACTGGACGTGCCTGTCACCGTCGACTGGTAGAGCTGGCGGATACTGTTTCTGAAGTACAACCAATAAAGCATGCATTTAAAGCAGGGGTAAAGGCGCAAAAGGGCCTTGATTGGTAATCATCATCGATAAGATATAATAAGTTGCCTGTTTTGTATTACCGATTTTTATGTTTAGATGAACAAATATTCGTATCTGTACCGATTTGCACAACTATTTGCTCATTTGCTTCAAGAAAAAGTAGCTCATTTAATGAAGCAAATTGGTACTAATTAAATTTATTGTAATTTTTAATCAAATAGTAGAATGAGTTATGACATTAGAGTTGTGGTTATCGTTAGTTGTTATCTGTGTATTAGGAGCTTTATCACCCGGTCCTTCATTGGCATTAGTTGTGCGTAATACTATGTTGGGCGGCCATAAACCAGGATTAGCTACCGCCATTAGTCATGGTTTTGGTGTCGGTTTGTATGCAGCTATTGCGGTAACGGGGATTGGCCTTGTGATTGTGCAGTCACCGCTATTTTTTCAAATTATTCAGTATACAGGTGCAGCTTTCTTACTGTATCTAGCGTTCAACGCGTTAAAAAGCAATGGCAGTAATATTGACCTTGATGTTGTGAAAGGTCAAAACGATAAACAGATAAATGGCTGGCGAGATGGATTTTTATTGGCTTTTTTAAACCCTAAATTAGCGATATTCTTTTTAGCTTTATTCAGCCAATTTGTTGATGTTAATGCCAGTCTAACCCATAAATTGATTATGATTTTTACTGTCGGTGGGCTCGATACATTATGGTACTGCCTTGTAGTCTTTAGCTTAACAAGAGGACCCGTATTGGAAAAATTGAAAGCGAATAGTCATATTATTGATAAAATTACTGGTGTAGTTTTACTATTGCTTGCGGTACGTGTAGTCATCAATTAGCAATATCGAATCATAGTGATTACTCGCTTTGGTGTTAGCGATTAAGTGCGGCGTCAAAATTAGGTAGCGCAATAACCTCACCAGCAATCAAATTATTGATTCCGACTTCGCCAATCCGAACTCTAACCAGTCTTAATGTGGCAAAGCCCACAGCAGCCGTCATTTTTCTTATCTGACGATTTTTTCCTTCACAGAGAGTTATAGAGATCCAGCTAGTCGGGCCATGTTTTGGATCGCGGATTTTACGACCACGTGCCGGGAGTTGAGGTTCACCGTCTAACTTGAATGCTTTACAAGGCATAGTTAGGTATTTAGTGCCATTGATACCAATCACAACACCATTTTGCAGCTGTGATATTGCATCTATCGTGATCTCTCCATCAACTTGTACGTAGTATTCTTTTTCTATACTTTTATCTCTGACTTTGTAGCTCATCATCCCGTCAGTTGTCAGTAATAATAAGCCTTCAGAGTCGTGATCTAAGCGCCCAATTGCCATTGTTTTGTCAGGAAAGTTAAATAGTTCGCCAAGTAGATGTTTCTTCTTGCGTGCTTCGGGTACAAACTGACTTAAAAAACCATATGGCTTGAATATTTTGAAGTGCTGGTGATTTTCAGTAGGCTCAGTGAGTTCTGTTGAACTGCTTTGGTTGGTGGCTGGCATTAACATGGTCTTGATCGTAAAGTCTCAGTGGTATCGCATTATACGGTTAGTCTGGGGTAGATGCACTGGCTCTGCTAAGTGTTATAGAAATGAACTTAAAAGCTACTAACAGATAAATGCTAGCGGCTTTTTTATTGTTCAATTTCTCTCAAATTCGTTTAATCACAACAGAGTTAATTACAGACCATTATGATATTGCACATTGGTTGAATCTGGCACTAGAGAGTTTAACGCATTTTGTGCCTCTGTTTGCTCGCTTGATAGTGTATTTGAGTAACCAACCGATTCGCCATTGTCACTGTTAAGTAATTGTTCAAATTGTTTAATAAGCACTGTTTTATCAGGTGACTCTTTATCACCTGCGCCAATATTAGTTAAATCAATCATGAAACCATCAAATAACTGCGTTAAGTCTTGGATAATCTCGGTATTTAAAAATTGATCTTTATTATAAATACTTGGGTAGCCGGCTTTTTGTTTATCAATAGCGAAAGAAACCCCTTTAAGGTTAGTAATGCTCGTTGATTTGTCGCACGACAACATACAACCATTATCAATACGTGGCTTTTCACAACCAACACTTTGCTGGAAGAAACATTGTCTGCTGGTCATTAATAAAATAGGATGATAAACACTGTAGAGCATTTTGAAGTTTTCAGGACGCGCGATAGTTTTCATTTGCTGGCGGTTTATTTCGTTTGAAATAAAAGCACCGCTACAGTTAAAGCTTTCTTTCATCGCTAATAATGCGTATGAATTAGTGGTATTTAAGAAAGGACCTGCAATCCACTCGATACCTAATTCAAAGGCCCTGTTGGCGATACCCGTGTTATTAGTCACGATTAATTTAGGTTTTACTTGTTCCAGAATATTTACCGCAACATCGTAGTCTTTACCAATTAATACTGAGGGGAACCATGGAATAAGGCGAGGGTTTTCTTGGAAAAAGCTAACGTATTTAGTACAGCCACGTTTATAGGCATCAGGCAGTTTGAAATAAATATCGGCATCAGTTACATCGCTAAGGTTAATATCACTTTCATCACATATTAACAGCGATAACTTTGCTCCCTCTGCTTTTTTAGCATGGCGCACTAGCTTGGGTAGTTCTACTTCAGGTAATACTGATTTACCGTCATTGAGTAAAGCGGCAATTTTATTTTTAAGCGCCGTAAGCTCTTTAAAAGGAATGCTAACACTGTTCGAAATATCATCAGTACTTAGCTCAGTTAAGCTAAATTCCGAGTTGTTAAAGCTTTTAAAGCGCTTCTCAATAGCACTATGATCAATACAGTTTTTATCACTCGCAACTAGAGTGCGTTCAGATTGCAGAACATGCACTTGTTCTTCTACCTTCGTTTCGCTGAGTCCTTGGATTACTTTCTGGTTATGTGCTTCTTTAATATTGATAGTTACGGTTAACGGTTCGCCTACTTCACCTGAAAACACTAATGAGAGCTTACGCTTATCAATACTTAGGTATTTTATTTTATCAAATACATCGGCGTGAATTTCTTTTTTTTCATCATTTAAGTTTTGTTCAACATCTTGGATTTGTACAACAGAAATAGCATTGCTTTTATCAATGGCGTGGTATTTAGAGTTATCACGCGGGTTTTCAATAAACATGGATTGGTTCAAATCACCACGTAAAAAAGCATTAGAAAAATCACGGTTGAATACTTTGTAAAGTCGTTCGCCGTCCTCAAGTAATTCACCTGTTTCTACAAATCCGTCTATTTGTTTACGAAAGCTCTCAATAACGGTATGCACATAACTTGCACCTTTAATGCGTCCTTCAACTTTAAACGAGTGAACACCTGCATCGATTAGGGCTGGTAAATCAAAAAAGGCTGAGTTGTCTTTAATGTTTAAGGGAAATTTATTACCTGATTCGGTCGGTTTATATTCTTCACGACACGCTTGACTACAACGGCCTCTATTACCAGAGTTACCAACACTTGCTGAGGTGGAATAACATAAACCCGAGAAGGCGACACATAATGAGCCGTGAACAAATACTTCAGTAAGTACTTCTTCTTCAAGTGATACGGCAGTAATCGCGCTTATTTCTTTTAAATTTAATTCACGAGACAAATTAACACGCGAAGCTCCCAGTTTTTTCAAAAAGGGAATTTGACCAATATTATGGGTTGTTAATTGCGTTGAGGCATGAATATCTAGGGTAGGGAAGTGCTTATTCAATATATAAAGCATGCCCAAATCTTGCACAATGACACCATCGAGCGTGGTGTTCGCCAATTTACTTAATAATTTAGCAAGGGTTTTAAATTCTCGCTCTAGAATAATAATATTCAGCGTTAAGAATATTTGGCATTCATACTCATGTGCAAGTCTAATAATTCCAACGAGTTCATCAAAAGAAATATTAGCAGCTCTATTTCGAGCATTAAAGGTATCTAAACCGCAGTAAACCGCATCTGCGCCAGCAATAATGGCGGCTTTGATGGCGTCGATATCACCACCGGGGGCTAATAATTCTATTTTAGGACTCATTTTACAACTTTAGCCAATTAAACGGCGGTTAAATTTCAAAGGGGGGATTTTACTGGTAAAATGAGGCAATGAATACCGTTTAAGTCGCTTATTTATTGTGATTATTATTAACATTAAAAATTACTGTACTGGAATACCCTATTAATGAATGACACTTTTCATGAAAAAAGTAATAAAAACACTAATGACACGAGTACGTTACCTATTATTTATTCGTTAAGAAATTGTCCTTATGCTATGCGGGCAAGGATCGCTATTTTTAAATCTAAGCAGGCGGTATTACTACGAGATTTGGTGTTAAGTAATAAACCAGCAGAAATGATAGCCGTTTCACCGAAAGGCACAGTGCCTGTATTGGTGTTAGCTAATGGCACGGTAATCGAAGAAAGTTTAGAGGTGATGTTATGGGCATTACAACAAACGGACCCAGATGATCTGCTTCATGGTCATAAAGAAGGAGCATTAGCTGCAATGCTTTCGCTTATTCATGAATTCGATAATGACTTTAAAACAAGTTTAGAAGCTTACAAGTGCGCTAAGCGTTATCAAGAAGATAATGTTGCCCAGTGCCGAGTCGTTTGTCAGCAGTACATTGAACAATTAGAACAACGCTTAACTGAGCATACATTCTTAATGTCAGATAGAGAAAGTTTGGCGGATATTGCGCTAGTACCTTTTATTCGACAGTTTGCTCGCGTTGAGCGTCAATGGTATCTGCAATCACCTTATCCAATGGTAAGGCGATGGTTAAATAGCTATTTGCAAAGTCCTGTTTTTACTAAAGTGATGGCGAAGCATCCTTTGTGGTTAGATAACCAGCAAGATGTGTTATTTGGTGCTAACTAATGATAGGTCTAACGAGATATAGCAGTCTCTGCTTCGTTTAGTTCAGCTTAATAACTCACTGACAATTCGCTTTAATAAAAAAGTCTCACGTTCTATTGATAGGCCTTTCTTGTCACTTTTAGCGATGGTTTCTTCGTTATGGCTAATGGCCTGATGGATATTCATCCAGACGGGGTGCATACCATTACTTAATTCATGGGCTTCAAGTTCTGGCTCAAGTAACTCATCATCAATAGTGCAGGTATAACAATAAGATTGCATATGAACAATATCAAAACCTTCTTTATGCCATGGCCTGAATTCTTCGTAAAGACCAAACGCCTCTACATCTTTAACACTATGCGCACCCGTTTCTTCTTTTAATTCACGGATAAGACCATCAATATTACTCTCACCCTCATCTATACCACCACCAGGTAAACTGTAGTCGTGATATCGCTTGGTATATAGCAGTAAAATATTGTCACCTTTAAGCACAACCGCTCTAGTCGCATTTCGGGTGAAACGTTTGGCAGAAAGGTCGTTGATATCAGGGTGAATAGTTGATTTGAGTAAACGCATAATAGGGCAGTGTATCAGGTAGTGATTAATATTTATTGTTGTTAGATGGGGGCTTGCACTAGGCATATCAAGTTATCGAGATTAACAAACTAAATGGGTAGTGATTAATGCTAGCAGTGGATAGGTTGAAGTCGCGTTAACTATGGTTAGCGCGACAGTTTTGTCACCTAGCTTATCTTCAAACAAAGTTATAGTGTTTCAACTTCATCATGAAAGATATCTTCAATCGTTAAATTAAATAGTCTTGCTGCTTTAAACGCTAAAGGTAAACTTGGATCAAACTTACCTTTTTCAATGGCATTAATTGTTTGCCTCGATACCTCTAAGGCTTCAGCTAGTTGTGCTTGAGTCCAGTCTCGTTCAGCGCGTAGTACTTTTAAACGATTTTTCATCGGTACTTCCTATGACCAGCTATCATTGCAGTTAAATAGGTAAGGCACATAACAATAATTAAATGAGATATTTCAGGCTCAAAGCCAATCAGTTTAATATCTTCTAACAACTCATAACTTAGACCTAATACTAATCCAACACCTAAAGTAAAAGCCATTGCATCAAAAAGTATTTTTTGCTGCATTTCATCTAAACCACGTAAATACTCTCTATTAGCAACCAACATTCGAAAGCCAACAGCTAAATTAATTAGCAAGGTAATAATGGTTAAGCTTGTATTGAAATCCCAAATAAATCTTGGCGCAAAAGCGGCGATGGCCATAGTAATAACCCAAACAGTGGTCCAATTTCTTAATGTTTTGGTATTAGCATTATTTTTTGTTTGGTAATTGTTATGTTCACAATCTTGCTTTGTCATAAGTCAGCTCTCATTGATTTTTTGTAAAGTCTATTTGACTTTATTGTAGGTTTTTTGCTTGGTAAGTCAAGTGTGCTTTACATAAAGAATGGTCTTCTATACTTTTTTAGGTGTTTTTACTTGCATAGCGGTAACTTTAATTAGCTAATTAAAGTTAAAGTTGGGTATAATTCGATTGGTTTTGCGTTGTATTTAGCATATTAATATTTTGATTCGTATGCGAAAGTACGACATTTATATCATTTTCACTTATCCGTTATTTTGAAATAACCCCTTGAGGATCTTCCCTTGAATAAATATTTAATCTCTCCTTTATTGCTAAGCCTTTTTCTTCAAGGTTGTGGTGGTGGTTCATCCTCATCACCTGAAGCGCCAGTAGATCCCGTTGAATACACATTCTCATTAACTGCACAAGTGACTAACGATTGTGGTGTGGCAAGTGCCTTTAGTGACGTGGAACTTTTACTCCAAGATGAGTCTTGGCAAACACTTAATACCTATAAAGCAGATGACAGTGGTGTGATTAGCTTTGTTACCACCAGTGAGTTTATAAATTACACGCTAGTGGCGAAAGATCAGCAAGGTAGTGAAGCACAAGGCTTGAATGTGGTAAGTTATTATCAAGCAAGCAGTGCCACGCCGTCGCACTATCAAGCGCAGTTCGATGAGTTAGTCGATAACACTAGCTGTGAGTGTGTAACGCAGAACCTTGAACTCTCTCATCGTCCTTTTGTTACACAAACTGAAGTCACTAGTTCATTACCTTTCGATAATTGGAAAGAAGTTGATGACAGTACAACTTTATTTGAAAGTGTGAAGGTGTGTCGTGCTGCAGAGGGGGAATGGCCATTACATTCTTTCTCAGTGAAGGGCACTGATGCAAATCAAAAAGCGATCGCTGCTGCCGATTTTTCAAATGACTTTTCTGAAAATGTAGCGGGAATCTGGACTTTATCGGCTTTTCAAGTAGCGGATGCGATAGACTTAGCCATGCCACATCAGGATTTTAATACTAATCAGTTGATTAAAGGTATTTCGCATTTCCCTATCGCAGTCACTAAAGATGATGATAGTGTCTTGGTTTTTAGTACTCATGATTATATCAGTGAAGCTTTTTATCAATCTCAAGCGAGTGTAACCTTTGATGAAAGCAGTTCTATCTTTGGTAGTTCAATTATTAAGACCCATCAGCAATTGATTTCAACCACTGCAACAGACTCGTTTGTAGTGAAAGCAAATGAGCAAAAACCACCAATTGATGATAGAAATTTTTCGGAAATAAAAGAAGATGGTAATTACGATTACTCGGCAGTATCAGGATACCCTGTGGCAGTGATTAGTTTTACCTTTACCACTTTTGACCCTGCAACTAAATTGTTAATGCCTGCTAAATGGACATTCTACGGACCAGAGCAAGGCATGTTGGCAATCAGTGCTGACCTGACAGGTTATACAGACATTATTAATATTGATACCGATAAAAAATCTACTGATATCCACTTAATAAAAAGTTTGATGACAAATAACTATCAAGACTACATAAAGTATTATCAAGCGGGCAATACGGTTGAGAATGCTTTAGATGCTAGCAATGATTTTGTTAAAAAACTTAATGAAGTTGAAATTAGCATTAAGCTGAAATAGTTTAATTATTTCTACATAAAAAAAGCCTGCAATTGCAGGCTTTTTTATGACTAATGATAAGGTTCTATAAATATAACTTGAGGTTAAAATTTATAATCTAGAGTTAGCGTATAACCACGTTCTGAGCCTGGATATTCACTGGCTGTTTGGTAGTCGTTATCTGCTAAGTTTGTTACTTTCGCTAATAAACTTACTTGGCTATTTAGTCGGTAATTTAAACCAACATCAAGTACAGTAAATGATTCTAATGTTTTTACTGGATCGTTAGAGCCATCGTATCGACTGCCTTGATAATTTACATCAAAGGTGAAATCAAACTGTTCGAGAGAGTAGACAAAGTTATAATTAGCAGAAAAATTTGGTCGTCTAGCTAATTGATGATCTGTCGTTTTATCTTCAGCATCAATATGACTCAATGTTAATGTATTATTGGTGTTGTAAATATCAGCAGTAAAAGTTGCTTCTGCACCTAATATTTTAGCTTTTGCAACATTTGAAGGCTTATAAGCACCAGATGCCGTAGGAGCCCACTCTATTAAGTTATCAATATCTGATTGGTAAATAGATATCTCAGCAGAAAGAGTTTCATTTTGAAAGCGCGCTAAAAACTCAGAGGTATCAGCAGTTTCTGATATTAAATCAGGATTGCCTTGCCAAGGGTAGTATAAGTCGTTGAAACTAGGTGCTTTGAAAGCAGTGCCGTGGCTTAGTGAAAAGAGGAGTTGATCATTAACTTGGTAACCAGCAGCAACTTGATATGTTGTCTCGCTATCAATGTCGCCTACTTTATCATAACGAACCGAAGCTTCTAATTTTACTTGCTCAATATCATGACGACCTGTCACAAAAAATGCACTCGCATTTCTATCAGTTTCATCATATTCTTTATTACTATCAATACTTTCTGTATACCATTCAAATCCAGCTGTGACTTCTGATGAATCAGCTAATGGCAATTGAGCTAAAGCAGTAATTTGCTCACGATTTGTCGTAAATAAGCTATTTTTATTACTAGCGCTATTTTGATTGTTGTATTTGCTGTAGTTATCTTCAGTACTATCTTCTGAGGTACTTAAGCCTAGTTGCAAATATACCTGTTCCAGCTGAAGATGGTTTCTTAATAAAAAGTGGTAGTTTTCGTATGTGGTTTCGTCACCACCGTATTTGGTATTAGCATCAATTTCAGTAGTGCCTTGGTCATACTGTGTATTTAACTCAAGTGCATAGGCTTGGGTAAACTGACTTGTACCAGAAAGCGCTATTGATTGGCGGTCATAACCATCTTCATCGTTTTGGTCTACGGTATATTTGCTACTACCATCAGGAACGACTACATCAAAACCATCAGATTGTTCTGCTGTTGCGCTCAATGTATAACTATTTTTTGCATTGCCAAAGCCTATTGCACCATAACCTTGGTATAAGCTATCACTGCCAACTTTAATACCTGCTTGGCCTTCACCGGCGCTTAAATCACGGGTGAATATTTGGATAACACCACCAATGGCATCAGAACCCCACAACGCTGCTCTAGGTCCTTTAATGACTTCTACACGTTCTACTAATTGAACGGGGATATTAGCAATGCTTTTTGAGCCAAGTGTCGCTGATCCAACACGCACGCCATCCACTAAAATTAAAACATGGTCTGAATTAGTACCACGTACAAAGGCAGAGGTTTTATGGGCAGAAGTACCTTGTGTATTGATAGATATACCGGCAACTCGTCCAAGTAAATCACTGATAGACAAAGGTTGAATCTGTTCTATATTTTCACGCGTGAAGATATTCACTGAAGCTAGAGTATCAAACTTATCTTGAATACTGCGATTAGCTGTTATGACAATTGTTTCGTCCGCTTTATTAATTCTTGCTTTGCTAGTTTCTTCCGCAAAAGAAAGTGATGAATAAAGTAGGCTGCTAATACTTAGTGCTATTAATGTTTTTTTCATGTTTTCCTCAGTTATAAGCACCCACCGTGCTTACAATGATAAATTAAATTTTAGGCCGGTCTCCGGACTTGAGTTATCAATATACCCAAGCTACTTTAAGATGTGTGCTTCAGCGCGCCTCAGCAATTCATGATCAAGGCGTTTCTAATTCCAGCTGAAATCTATATCTTCATGTAGTTTGGGTATAGCTGCCAACTCACACCGTTGCGGGGGCAGTATTGGTGTAACCAATTTCCCGTTTCACCTTTAGCTATTACTGAAGTTATTCTCTTACTCACATGTAAAGCTAATAGGCACCTAAAATATTTCTTAGTGACTAGCGAATAGGCTAGCTATGCTTTTGTTGCAAAAATGACCTTGTTTGGTCTATTTCTGCACACAAATCTTTTAATGCCGTCAAGCTACGAAGTGTCATTCGGTGCATTGCATCGGCATTGGGTTGTAATATTTGATTATTGGCAACGGCTGGTATTATTGACCAGTCTTCCCAGTTAAAGGCTTCACGTTCTTTTTGATTTACTGATAACGGCTGAATAATAAGTTCCACTGACGCGGGGAGTACTTGCTCGATACTAATTTGTGGATATGGGGTGAGCACCTGCTTAAATGGATTTTTTACTTTACATATATTTAAGAATTGTTGAGGCCAACTTCCTTTGGCAACTGTTGTTAAAGGTCTAGACCAAAGCTCATAAAAACCGGTAATTTCTGTTTTGTCTTGATATTGCTGCTTTATTTTCACTAAAGCTTGCTCAAATTTTGTCGCTACTTTCTCACCTTGCGCGGTGTGACCTGTAATTTTTGCGAAGCGACGTACTTCACTAGCGATGTCTTCAAATGAATGAGGCTGAGAGTAAATGATGTTGAAACCAAGTTGCTCTAATCGTGCTAAATCATCACTTGGGTTACCACTTTTCCACGCGATAATTAAGTCAGGCTGTAATTCAATAACTCGTTCAAGTTGTAAGCGAACATAATTACCAATGCGCGGTATTTTTTTTGCTTGTTCAGGATAGTCAGCAAATGATGTTGTACCAATAATTTGCTCACCGGCGCCAACATCATAAAGCATTTCAACTATATGCGGGGCAAGGGCGATAATTGTTGGTTTACTTTTATCGCTAGCTAATTCTTTATTCAGCTCAGCATAGCTTGTGCTGGATAATACTAATAACGTAAAAAGTAGAGAGATTAATTTCATTAGGTCGTTTCTATATAGTCAGCAATTATTAAGCTAACTCATAAAACGTTAGCTCTTAGTTAATTCAAAAGTGAACAGTCGTTACCAATCAATACCTTTTTGTGCTTTTATACCGTTATCAAAAGCATGTTTTATTGATTGTACTTCGCTCACAGTATCGGCAAGCTCAATAATGGCGCGATGACAAGCACGGCCAGTAATAATGACATGCTGATGTTTAGGGCGGTTATTTAACGCTTCAATAACTTCATCTAAGTCGAGGTATTTATACGACAGCATGTAGGTCATCTCATCGAGTAAAACCACATCAAGATCTGTATCGTTGAGTAACTCTTTGCATTTGAGCCATACCTGCTTTGCTGCCGCTATGTCTTTTTCTTTGTCTTGAGTATTCCAGGTAAAACCTGTTCCCATAACACTGAATTTTACCCCTGCATTTTCAAGTAATTGTCGCTCTCCACAAGCCCAAGTACCTTTAATAAATTGTGCTACTGCAGCATTAAGACCGTGGCCAACGGCTCGGGCAACGGTACCAAAACCAGAGGTGCTTTTTCCTTTACCATTGCCCGTAATTACAATCAGTAAACCACGCTCATCGGTTGCGCTATCAATACGGGAGTCAACTTTCTCTTTCAACTTTTGCATTCTTTGTTTGTGGTTATCAGTCATTTTGCTGTCAGTTGTCTTTTTATCAGTCATAGGGTTATCCCTGCTGTTTTGGTTTATTAAACATCAATTTATTATGTGTTCGCCCTAGAGCGATACATGATAAATAAGAAAAATATACTACCTAATGCTGAAGTAATAATGCCAATTGGGATCTCTGCATGCGGTAGTGATGATCGGGCAATAACATCAACCCAAATAAGAAATATAGCGCCAATTAGCGCACTGCCAATAATTAATTTAAGGGTAGTGACTCCAATGAGTTGTCTCACAATGTGAGGGATCATCAGGCCAACAAAACCAATACCGCCACAATAGGCGACTATGGTTGCAGTCAGTGCGGCACAAATGCCTAACATCAGTAAACGTAACTTATCAACATCGACACCTAAGCTGGCAGCACTTTCATCGCCCAATAAAAGCGCGTCAATTTGTCGGTGCAGTGCTAATACTGTGATAATTGCAATGACTAGGATACTGGCAATGACGTAAAAATTACTCATTTCTACTCTCGCTAAGCTACCCATAAGCCAAAAAATAACGCGGTTGGTGGCAAAAGGTTCACCAAAATAGAGAATAAACTGGGTTATTGAGGCGAGCATAAATGATACTGCTACACCTGCGAGCAGTAGCTGCTCCATGCGTTGGAGTACCTTAGCAATGAATACTACTATAATGACCGAAAATAGTGCTCCGAGAAATGCTGCTAGCGGTAGCGCAATGGTTAAGTTATCTGCCAAGGAAATGTTTGCAATTGTTGCGCCCAACCCAGCACCAGAAACAATGCCAAACAGATAAGGATCTGCGAGTGGGTTACGTGTAGTGTTCTGTAAAATAGCCCCTGCTATGGCTAAGCCCATCCCAGCAACTAAGGCAACTAGTACTCTTGGAATACGAACTTGCCAAATAACAATGTCCGCTATTTGATTTTGACAAGATCCCACTAAGCAAGAAATCAATTGAGAAGAGTCTATATCCGCTGGGCCAAAGGTTATCGCTGCGAGTACCGATAGAATGACGAGTATCGCCAGTGCGAATAAACGTGTTGAAACTTTATTCACTTAAGGGCTCTGGGCTAGTACTGTTTTGAATGCGATTATCTTGTAGATAAAAAGAGACTTGAGTTGCGCCAGTAATAGCATCGATATTTTGCTGACAAGGTAGGCCAAAAATATTACTTAATTGCTCAGGTGCTAATACTTCTTGCGGACTGCCATCACAAATCAATTGACCTTTATCCAATAGCAGTAATCGCTGGCAGTATAAGCTGGCTAAATTGAGATCATGAACCGTCATGATTACGGTAATATTAAGCTTATTTACTAACTGTAATACTTGATGTTGGTAATAAACATCAAGATGATTGGTTGGCTCATCAAGAATTAATATCTGGCTTGCTTGAACTAGTGCTCTAGCAATTAATACCCGTTGTTGTTCACCACCGGAAAGTTGATTGAAGAGACTTTCTAGGGCATGGCTTAACCCTACTTTACTTAACGCTAATTCAATTTGAGATTTATCATAATCACTATCGAGAGAAAACAAACTTTTATGCGGAAGTAGACCCATTTTCATAACATCTTGTACAGATAAAGCAAAGATAGAGTCATTTTTTTGCATAACTAATGCAAAGTGCTGAGCAATTTCTCTCGAACTGAATTGTGTTATAGGACGGTTTTTTAGCTGAACACTACCGCTAGTATTTATGCTGGAAAGAATATTAGCTTGGTTAATTATACAGCGTAAGAGACTTGTTTTACCTGCACCATTAGGACCAATAATACCGATCACTTCACCTTTGCTGACAGTAAAGTTAATGTCTTGCAAGATCGTTTTATTTAGAACTTTCCAGTTAAGCCCAGAAATATTTAGCAGAGTAGACATAATTAGACTCGTGTTTTCCCGCACGGTAGTAAGTATAGTTTTTTTAGTTAGCTATCTGACTTTGTTCTAATATCACTATGAAAAAAGAATATCAGTTCATTTACAGTTGCGGGTACAGCGATGGATTTACACCATCTTCGTTAACACAAGAAAACCTTTGAGAACGAATTCTATCTTGATTCATAATTATTAGCAAACTTTAGATGTATAGATGGCTATTAGTTCAGTTATTTACCTTGGCAGAATTTTACTATTTTTAACTGTATAGTGTCATAACATCAATTAATGCAAATACAAATAATTTTCACTTAAATTTTAAATAGTTAGTAACATTATTTCTTCTTAATAATTCGATAAATCCCTATTCATCTACTACGCTTTAAAGCAACTGATTTTCAGTGTTCTCAATCTGTTCTTAAAATAGTAAAGAGGTATAAAATGAAAGGTAATCCAAAAGTTATAGCAAGTCTAAATGGCTTATTACATAACGAGTTAGCTGCTATTGATCAGTATTTTATTCATTCTCGAATGTATCAAGACTGGGGACTAGATAAACTTTTTGACCAGCTTGATCATGAAATGCAAGAAGAAATAACTCACGCAGATGCTTTGATAAAGCGAATTTTATTTCTTGAAGGCATTCCTAATTTAGCCGACCGACGAGATTTAATTATTGGTGACGATGTTCCTAGTATGCTCACTAATGACTTAACACTTGAAATGGAAGTCGTCGCTGCATTAAAAGCGTCTATTACCTTGTGTGAGAGCGAAGGGGACTTTCAAAGTAGAGAGATGTTGGAAAAACTGCTGGAAGATACTGAAGAGGATCACGTTTACTGGCTCGAAAAACAACTCGGACTTATTAATAAAATAGGGCTGCAAAATTATATCCAATCTCATATGGGTCAGCATTTACCGGGTTAAGGGGTTGTCATGAAAGGTAATAAACAAGTTATTGCACTATTAAATAGTACGTTGGCAATTGAACTCATCGCGATTAATCAATATTTTTTGCATGCTCGCATGTATAAAAATTGGGGCTTAGAAAAGCTCAATAAAGCAGACTATAAGATATCCATTGAAAAAATGAAGCAAGCAGATGATCTTATTGAGCGTATTTTGTTTTTAGAAGGTCTGCCTAATTTACAAGATTTAGGGCGTTTACATATTGGTGAACATGCGACAGAGATGCTGCAATCAAATATGGATTTAGAGTATGTTTCTCGTCAGGCATTACAAACATTGATTGTAGAAAGTGAGAAAGTACAAGATTATATCAGTAGAGACTTAGCTGAAGATTTACTGGAAAATGTAGAAGAGCAAATAGATTGGATTGAATCACAACAGTATATTATTGACCATGCAGGTATCGAGAATTACTTACAGTCCATGATGAGTTAACCTTTTACTTTATTTGAGTATGCGAGGTGCAGCTTTAACGTTAGCTAATTATTTTATTCGTTGAATAGGACTTAAGCGACTTGTGGCTGCGCTTCAGCAATTTGTAATAATTTTCTGTTGAGTACACGTTTAGTACATTGACAACATTTACCACACTGCGAGCCCACATTAAGCTCTTGGGTTAGCCCTTTCATAGTTTCTACGCCATTATCAATAGCGGATTCTATCTGTGTATCGGTAACACCATGGCAAATACAAACGTACATACTAAAACTCTCGACTCAAAAAATATCACTTAATTAATGATGCATATAGTAACCTTAATGATAACAATTATCAATAAGATTGTTTTGTAGTAAAATTAATAAGTTAGTATTTTTGTGCAAAATAAAAGATAGTTTTCTGTAAACTTTATTCTCAATCAGGGGATGTTAAGAACTCACGTTTAGTGTAAGTTAGCTTCTGTATAGCTGATTTAATTCTTATTTATTGAGAAACTTTTCAAGTTTAGCTCTATAAGTGTTGGATAAAAAAAAGGAGCCGAAGCTCCTTTGTTAATCGTTATTTCTTATCGTTGTATAAGTAAATTAATTACCAAATCTTAACGCGTTTTTCTGGTGCTATATACATAGCATCACCTTCTTTAACATCAAATGCTTCATAAAATTCATTGATGTTTGAAAGTGAGCCAAGAGCACGGAACTCAGCAGGTGAATGTGGGTCAGTCGCTACACGGTTACGTGCAGACTTCTCTACAATTTTTGCACGCCAAATTTGAGCATAACCCATAAAGAAACGTTGATCGCCAGTTAAGCCATCAATGATAGGTGCTTCTTCACCGTTTAATGATGCTTTATAAGCTCTATACGCGATAGTTACACCCGATAAATCACCAATGTTTTCACCTAAAGTTAATTTACCATTTACCGCTAAGTCGTCAAAAACATGATATTCATCATACTGTTCAACTAAGGCTTTAGTACGGTTAGCAAACTCAGCTAAATCTTGCTCAGTCCACCAATTTCTAAGATTACCTTCGGCATCATATTTACTACCTTGATCATCAAAGCCATGGCCCATTTCATGTCCAATAACAGCACCAATACCGCCGTAATTAACCGCGTTATCAGCTTTCATATTAAAGAATGGTGCTTGTAATATTGCTGCAGGGAAAACAATTTCGTTCACTGTTGGGTTGTAATAAGCATTAACCGTTTGTGGTGTCATGCCCCATTCCCATTTTTGAATTGGACCGCCAAGTTTTGCAACTTCTTTATCATGAGACAAACGTGTAGAACGTAGAATGTTACCTACTAAATCGTCAGCATCGATACTCAATCCAGAGTAATCTTCCCATCTATCAGGATAACCAATTTTAGGGGTGAAAGCGGCTAGTTTAACGTGCGCAGCTTTTTTGGTATCTGCTGACATCCATTCAAGATCATCAATGCTATTGCCGTAAGATGTGCGTAGGTTTTCAACTAATTCGCTCATGCGGGCTTTAGCTTGTGGCGTAAAATGACGCGTTACATAAACTTTGCCAATGACTTCACCTAAATTGCCGTTAACGATACTCACGCCACGTTTCCATTGTGGACGTTGTTCTTGTCGACCACTTAATTGTTTAGAATAAAAGTCAAAGTTTTCATTATCAATATCTGTATTTAAGTAGCTAGCAAAGTTACTTAGGCTATGAAAATTTAAATAAGTCTTCCAATCATCTAATGATGTTTCAGCAAATATCTCACCGAAACCAGCGACAAAGTCTGGTTGGTTAATGATAATATCTTTTTGAGAGGCAACACCTTGTGCAGCCAAGTAGGCCGACCAATCAAATGCATCTGTTAATTCATTTAACTTATTAACAGCAAACTTATTGTAGCGCTTCTCACTGTCTCGACTTTGCACTTGGCTCCAATGAAAGTTAGCTAACTTGGTTTCTAATGCCATGATAGTTTTAGCCGCTTCTTTACCATTATCAAGGCCTGCTAGTTTATACATGTTTTCAATGTGGGCAGTATAACCAGCACGTAAAGCGATAAAACGTTCTGTGTCATTAAAGTAATAGTCTTTATCAGGAAGACCTAAGCCACTTTGCCAGATGTGAGTGGCATAACTGCTAGAGTCTTTAGCATCAACGCTAATGTAAAAAGCGAGAGGACTGCCGACGCCTACCGCTTGATATTTACCGAAAAAGCTCGCTAGTTCTGATTTATTATTGAGGTTATTAATGGCATCAAAAATAGGTTGGATTGGTTTAATACCTAAACTATTACGTTTTTCTGTGTCCATATATGAGCGAAAAATATCTGCTACTTTTTGCTCATCGCTGCCTTTAGTTAAGTTTTCTTCTGCAGCAAGTTCTTCGATAATGGCTTTAACATCATCATCAGCTTTATCACGAAGATCATAAAATGAGCCAATAGCCGTTTTATCACCTGGAATTTCATGGCTTTTTAGCCAGTTGCCGTTTACATAGCGGTAGAAATTATCTTGTGGACGAACACTGGTATCTAAATTAGCTTTTTCAATACCTGAGGCGAGTGCCGTTTTTTGAGTCACTAATGGTGCATTAGTGCTATTATCCGTTTGAGTTGCACAGCTGGTCATTAGCAATAATGATGAGCAAATTGCACTAGTAATAATTGCTTTCATGAAAAGTCCTTGTTTATAAATCATAGAATGAATTTAAGTGAGCACAATACAAAGAGTATGTTAATTTTTTTAATTATTTATACCTGCTCCACTTGAAGATGCTCGTTTCAGGAAGTCTGAGCGATTCATAATCAAGGCGC
>OJBR01000361.1_pt1 | contig 22012 bp, 27 predicted proteins | sample 1591161 | NCBI WGS metagenome assembly OJBR01 (sample SAMN05416803, study PRJEB24817) | seawater metagenome | isolation source: Sea water | place: Canada:Atlantic | collected 2013-07
ACGAGATCTAGTACGGTCTCGTGGGCTCGGAGATGTGTATAAGAGACAGTACTTAATGTATTTTACAATATATGCAAACACATTGATATTTTTCACAAAAAACAAGACTTAATCGATTTTTCAAAAAAAGTCCAAGCAGAAAAAACCTTAGGCATAAAGCCCAAGGTAAGACCCAAAACAATAATGTTTATAAGCCCAAACTATTCCAAGCGAGACCTTGAAAGAATGTGAATTGAAATTAGTATCGCGCATTTCTTAGGCGAATAAAAAATATAAAAATTTTATTCTTTATGATTCCTCAATATTATTGATTATAGCAGTATTTTTTTATTTGTTTATCTTTCCTTTTGGACTGAGACTGATCTTTCCAGAAGCGACAATGTAAAGCGTATTCTTCTGTCCAGGCCTTTTCTCTTTCAGATTCCCTTCTTGCGTGATTGAGGTCGGCTTTTTCTCTCTGAAACTGCTTTTTCTTTTCTGCAATAGCTACCTTCATCCAATATCCTTGCTCCTCTCCTTCCAGCTCCCAGACCCTTTTCCCCGAGGGGGTCATGTAGCACTGGGCCGAATCCGAAAATGTACTCTGTTCATTTTCACAGAGAATCGTAAACAGTGCTCCCTGAGAAGCATCACCTAACCCTTGTCCTATACTCTTTGCAGGATTACTGTTCACCAATTCCCCATAGGATTTCCCAGCCTCTTTCCCCATATCTTGAGAGTCGCAGCCTGAGAGGAGCGATATTGCAATAGAAAGGATAATTATCTTCATGATGAACCTTCCTTGATTCTTTCACTAAACCATCGCTCTGCGGCGATCTTTGTTAACTCTATTCCCCGCTGCGTCCTTGCAATTTTGCATCAGCGATTTCGTATCCAGGGCTTAACTGCCCTATCTCTGGCATGACTTCTCCGGTCATCAGCCACCACGAGTACTGAGGAAATAAATCTCTCAGACGCTCAATCTCGAAGGTCGTCACTCTCAGCTTGTTATCTGTCTTCCTGAGGTTCTTCCAGCGATCAGCTTCTTTCGCATCACCTGACGCATTGAGCTCTTTGATGCTCACTGACCGCATCAATAGCTTTGCTCGATGATTCATGTCGCACATATAGGCACAAATCATGAGGGTTAATATTTACCCTCACTCCGCTTTAGGTTAATAATTACTGTTAATTATTACTCGTCCCTGCTTGCTCAGGTTCAATTTGAACATAGTGGAACAAAGCCGATGGTAGCGGAACTACAAGAATCAATCACCTCTCGCCCGGACTGGCCACCGGTCATGCCCTGGCGCGAATTCGCTGACTGGTGCCGCGCAGAGCAAGGTGTCGTCCAAGGCTGGATAGAACGTGGCTACCTGCCCACGATCAAATTCGGCAAACACCGCATGGTGAACGTGGCCGCTCTCATCGACCAACTAAAGGAAGGGGAGGTGTAGCCATGAACCCACTCAAGGACCTGTCCCAGCGCTACCCGCGCCTTGCCGAGATCCTGGACCAACTGTCCGCCGCCAAAGGCATGGACCGTCACGAGCACTATGTGAAGGCCTGTGGCTTCCTTGAAGGCCTTTGTGCTGCTGGCCTGTTCTCAAAGTCCGAGCTCTCCGCCCTGAATGTTGCCCTCTGCAACGTTCTCGTCGGCCTCGTTCTTGAGGGGGCGTAGCCATGAATGAGTGTGTAACCGCCCCGGACATTCTGGCTTTAATCGAAGCGATGGAGCCTCTGTTTACGTACCTTGCGGCGTTTGCTGGGTACGGCCTGATTTCTTTGTTTTCCGATGTTTTCAGCTATATCGACCGTGTCTGGTTCGGCCACGTAGAGCCGTGTCCTTGCTCCCTGATTCAACGTGACGAAGGGGAGCTGTAGCCATGAGCGCCCAGCATCCCCAAAGCCTCGACCTGTTCCAGGGAAACTATCAGGACCCCGCTATTCCTAAATGGCGCGCGGACCTGAAAGACATGCTGGGCGATGCCTTCAACATGCGCCATTACCCGGACCTTTTCCCACACGACTACGCGGCAGAAATGTGCGCCAGCCTGGCAAAACGTCTCTGGGAAGCTGATGCCATGAGCTACCAGGACTACGCCCGCTACTGCCGCTTTGCCAGCAAGATGCTCGGCACAGACCTCCGCCAGCGTCATATACGCATCGCCTATGAACTGGCCCTGGACGTTGGCCCGACCATGCCCAAAGGGCATGACAGCCCGCAGGAAAGCGCCCCTAAGAACCCCAACGTCTCCCGGGCGGAACCTCGCCCCCGGCGCTCCGTTGCCCCCGCAACGCCCAACACCACCGCGTCCCAACGGTTCCTCCACCGTTTCGGCGCGGGTGACACCCTGCAAGCCGCAACACCCCGGCCCCGTGCCATGAACAACCCACACCCCCAACCCCGTCAGCACCTGCTGATGGAGCTACAGGGTGATCTGTTCTCAGACAGCGCTACCACCACCAAGACCACCGGGAACGCCCATGGAACAAGAAAAAATCAGTCTGCTGCTCATGCTGCTACTGGCCCTGCTTGTCACCCAGCAGCCGCCCAAACCGCTAGCCAGCACACCGGAGGTGGCCAGCAATGAACGCTACTACCGCCAAGCTTATCTTTCGCCGTATCGCCAAACGCAGCTACAGCACCTGCGGCCTGTACCGAGTGCGCGAGCTGCGCCCCGGACTGTTCGTTTCTGAACGCACCTGGCTTCCCTTTGAGAAGCCCGCCCACCTGTATGCCAAGGCGTGGTGCTTCGTGGGCTTCGCTGACACCGAAGCCAAAGCCAAAACCCTCTGCGAGCAGACCGAAAAGACGCTCCAGAAGAAGGCGCCCAGTTTCCAGCGCAGTACCCACACCCAAACGGGCCTGAACGCCCAACACGACCTGCTAACCACCCACAAAGGTAACTAACCATGCAATTCGAAATCCCCACAACACTGCTCGGCTGCCGTCTCGTGAACGTCGATGGCAACAAATACTGCTCCGTCTACACCGGCCAGATGCCGGAAGGCGAGAACGCCAACAACTTCCGGGGCTACGAGGTCACCAAGCTCAGCGCCGACCCGGTGGTCTTCGACCAACTGGCCGACCTGAAAAGCCCCACCGAACGCCGCCTGCTGGCCGTCCTCAAGATGGCCGCCGGCGGCAAGTCCCAGCCGTACATCGTTGGCGTGGTCCCTGAGAACAAAGCCAGCACCGGCACCAGCAAGCCCGACAGCAAGTAAAGGACCCTGAGTTATGACGGAGAAGCCTAATGATCGCTATTTCTTCTTTCTTTTCCTCTTCTCCATCTTGGGAATCCCGTTGCTCATGATCCTGGGCTTGTCACTGCCTTGCCTCCTGCAGATGGCCTCCATCGCAATGGGCTGCGCAGCGTGAATGGCTATCAGGCCAGGAAGGGGATTCAACCATGAACCAGATTGCGTGTACGGACGGAGAGTGGCAGCAGGCACAGGATGGTGCCGCCCTCTGTACCGGCACGCTCCAGATAGTGAGCCCGAGCGGTCCGTTTGGACTACCCGAGCTGACTTACGAGGACGCGAACTTGATCCTCGGCGCCGTGCTGCTGCTGTACGCCACGGTGTGGGGCGCAAAGAAACTCTTTGGCCTCGTTCGCTAGCAACACCAACCCAAGCACCACCAACGTAAACACCAAAACCAACTGGAGAAACACCATGAAAGCAGCAATGAAAGCCCGTCTGGAGGCTATCCAGAACAAAGGCCGTCACCTGTACCTGGCTGGCGGTACCGCAATGGCACTGGCCGCAACTGGCCCCGCCAATGCCGCCATCGACGTCTCTGGCGTTACCAGCGAAATCGGCGCTCAGACCTCCAATGTGGAGCTGATTGCTGTGGCGGTACTGAGTGTGTTGGCCGTCCTCGCAGGTGTGACCTACCTGCGCCGGACTATCCGCTAACCCACCCGCAACAGAAGGGGCCTTCGGGCCCCTTTTTTCTCAAGGGGATTCGAGGTGAAAAATGGAATCGGACTTTGGCCCATGGATTTACTTAATCGTCTCTCTGGGGGCGTTCTACTTGTTGTTCTCCTGAGCCTCTCGTCAGTCAGTGATGCCAGCACAGTGGCAGGGAAAACTGCTAGAAGATCACTAAACGGATTCAGCGGTGGATACCCTCCATGCGAAAATGTAGCTCCCCCTGCATTGCCAAATATACACTTCGGAGCAACAAGCCCGGCTTGTGGTCATTGGTCCCAAAACAGTAACAACCACGTCACATTCAAGTACATTCACTACTGTGAAACGGAATCACACCCTGTTGTGATCAGCGTGACTCAAACCAGCGTCTCGGGCGATTTTGACGTGGTTTGTGGTGAGCCTACACCTGAGTGCCCCGAGAACGATATCCACGTTGAATACGGCTGCGATGGCGGTCTGGTTGTCGGCACCGAAGGCACCTACCCGCTTTGCTCCAACTCCATCCCGGACACCCTCTGTCGGGATGAATGCGTGTATGACCGCCCCCAATTTGTCATTGGTGGTTCTCACCAATACCCAGGCACCAACTACGAAACGTCAGGCCGCTGGTTCTACGCCTCCAATGGCGATGCCTGCGGCCAAGATACCGTCATCGACGGTGATCCCATTGAACAAGACGGCGACGGTGATGGTGTCCCCGATCAGGATGATAACTGCCCCGATGAACCCAACCCCCACCAAATCGACACCGATCAAGATGGCGTTGGTGATGCCTGCCAGCCCGGCGATGGTGAGGGAGATGGCTCCGGAGATGGAGAGGGTGACGGCAGTGGTGATGATGGCAGTGATGAAGGGGACGGAAACGGCGAAGGAACGGACCCCGGTGATGGCACTGGGGATGATGGCGATGGCACCGGGGATGATGAAGATGACGGCGGCACTGGGGGCAATGGCGGCGGAGGGGATGAAGATCCTGAAAGCAGTGTCTCTGGCGGCGAATGCTCCTCAGAGGGGGTCACCAATCCCAGCTGTACCCACCTTGACGCCGTCCAATGTGCCATCTTCCTGGAAACATGGGGCACCCGCTGTGATGAAAAACTGCGCCATGAAGACTTTATTGGCACCGACGAATACCGCGAGGGCGAATCCCTCCTAGATGGCGACGGTGACGGTGGCAACGCCATTGCTCAACAAAGCATCGACTTTGGCATGTTCTTAAGTGGACTCGATGACTCTGGCTCAGGCTTCGGCGGCGCTAGAGTCTGCCCACCCGACAAGGTCATTAGCCTTGGGTTCGGAACCATCAGACTTCCCTTCACTTTCATTTGTGAATGGGCCGAACGTATCCGCCCCTTAATCATCGCCCTCGGCTGGCTTGCCGCCGCCTACATCGCTTTTCAATCCATGACAGGAAAGGAGTAATCCATGCCTAGCTGGTTGCAAGCCCTTGGCGTCTTCCTCGCCCAAATCATCAGCCCCATGACTGCCAGGGTAATGGGCGCTCTTGGATTGGGCGCTATTTCCCTCACTGGGGTGCAAGTCACTCTTAACCAGATTATTAACCACATCAAAGGGGCCATTGGTGGTGTGACTGCCGATATCCTCAACATAATCAGCTTGGCAGGCTTCGATGTGTTTATTGGCCTCGTTATCAGCGCGTATATCGGGGTGATCAGCATCCGCACCTTCTACGGTGCATTCAAGCGCTTCGGCTTTATGGACCTGGGCGCGGGTGATAGCTGATGTTTTGGCTCTTTACCGGTAAACCCGGCACCAGCAAAACCAGCCATACGCTGGATTTCGTCTTGCACGATAAACGCTTTGCGGTGCAAGACAGCACCACCCGCCGTCCCGTCTACTACCGTGGCATCCGTGACTTGTCGCCGGAGCTGGGCTGGCATGAACTGAGCGACACCGACACGCAGAACTGGCCCGACCACCTACCAGATGGCGCTGTCCTCATCGTTGACGAGGCCCAGCAGATCTGGCCGGTACGCGCCCCAAGTAAAGCAGTACCCCCAGGCTTAACCGCTCTGGAAACCCATCGGCACCATGGCTGGGATATCATCTTTATCAGCCAGGATCCTTCCCTGCTCGATACCCACGCCCGCAAGATCTGCAACGAGCAGTACCATTTCAGTCGGCCCTTCGGTGCGCCTTTTGTCATCGAATACCACTCTGGATCTGGCTATGTGAACCCCAGTAGCAAAGCCGAACTGGCTACCTGCATACAGACAAAGCGCAAATTACCCAAGCGTGTGTGGGACCTCTACAAGTCTGCTGAGGTGCACACCCACAAATTCAAACCGCCAAAAATCATTTTTATCCTGCCGGTCATTGCGGCCTTTGCTGGCTTTCTTGTCTGGTACTTCCTCAACAACTACGGCACCGGGTCCCCTGAAACGGCCCAAGCTGCGACCGCCAACGGGCAGCAGGCCCAGGTAGTCACCCGGCAAACCTACAAGCCGGAGGATTGGGGAGAGCTGTTGAAACCGGAAGTCAGGGGGCTTCCCTACACCGCCCCGATCTACAGCCCGAAATCAAAAGAACCGACAGTAATACCCGTTGTTCATGGCTGCATGTCCATGAAAGCCGATTTCAGTGATTGCACCTGCTACACCCAGCAAGGCACCACCATCATGGATATGCCCCAGCAAATGTGCCGGCAGGTCATCAAGCACGGGATATTCAATCACCTGGCTAAAGAAGAACGAATAGAACGCGGCCAGCGGCAGGGCGCCGATGGCGAGGCACGAGCCACGGCGCCTGCGGCTGGCCCGCACCAGACGTCCCTGTAACACGTCTTACAAGTGACCTTTAGGTCCCACAATAAACCACATTAGGTACTCGTTATGGCAAGCGCTCCAAAACACTGCATCGCACTGGATAACGAACTGAATGAAGCCCCATGGGGAAAGCTCTTCATTGACCCGGCTTCTGGCAAAACCTTCAACCTGAATAACGTGGAAGTGGTCCACTTCGGCACGGATACCGTCCGCCAACTGTACAAAGGCCAACTGCAGCCGGAAGTCATGGCCCTGTTTGATGAACCAGGCATGGTGAGCTTTGCCGGGGAACGGTGGTCGGCGGGACGGATTGGCCGGGATTCGGGGTATCAATACCGCCTGCAGAACGCTGACCTTGGCTTGATCCTGTTGATCAAAAGCTTTCACGCCCAGATCGATGCAGTCGGCCCCCACCTGAAAATTGAAGTCTCCCCCCATTGCCTGCGATCACAGACCCCACAGCAACTACAGGCCACATTGAACCACTTTGCAGAACAGATCCTGATAGACCCGGAACCCGCACAATGCGCCGTTCATATCGCCCTGGACGTTCAGGGATGGACACCCCCGAGAGACTTTGAGACCAAGCTGCACTGCAGATCCCGTCGAGTCCGAAGCTATCACGGCATCGACACCGTGGAATTCGACACCTCCAGCGCCGTCTATGGCCGTGGAGAATCCTTCCTGTTCGGCTCACCTGCAGGCATTCAGCTTGCGGTGTACGACAAGACCCAAGAGGCAAAATTACGCGACAAACTCGACTACTGGCGCTCTGTCTGGTCCGAGAAAGAGAGCTATCAGGATGATCAACCTGTGTACCGGATCGAGTTCCGTTTCCATCACTCCGTGGTGGAGCAATTCGCCCAGGGATCAATCAACAAGGAAACCGGGGAAGTCCTCGCATTCCGGGACTATGCCGACCTGTTCGATCACCTGGACGCCCTCTGGCGCTATGGCTGCGACTCCTTCCGGTATCTCTATCGGCCCGGCTGGTTTGATCCCTTCTGGACCCTGATTGCCCGTCAGGCACTGCCCACAGATCCGCCTGAAGTGGACTATAAGCGCTACTACAAGACCTCTTCCGGCTATTCAGGAAAGAACGTAGAGCTATTACTAGGCAACTACATCAGCTGTGCAGCCCGTCACCGCATGTCCCACTGCCAGGCATGGAAAGCCCTGGAAGCCTTGCCATTCTTCCAACTGATCCTTGATCACTACCGGGACCGGGGCAAGAAAACATGGGAGGTAAAAAAACACGTTAAAGATCTGCTCGAAGAGCGCTATATACGCTACGGGAAAGCCATATGATCAAGCAGCTATCGGACGGCCGTTGGCGTGTCGATGTGGAACCGGTCAAGGGTAAACGTCACCGTAAGACACTGCCGACCAAAGCGGAAGCCAGGCGTTATGAGTCCTATATCAGGGCCAATTACTCGAAAAATCCTGATTGGAATCTAACGGCAAGGGACAGAAGGCGCCTTAGAGAACTGATAGACCGTTGGTACCTACTCCATGGCCAAACCCTGACAGATGGTGAGCGCCGACGGAATAGTCTTTATGGCATCTGCACCCGGTTGGGTAATCCGATAGCTTCGGCTCTTAGTGGGAATGTTTATACAGCAGCTCGTGGCATAGCATTAGCCAATGGGACAGCAGGTAAAACCCTGAATAACCATTTGGGCTACCTGAAAGCCATGTATAACGAATTGGCCAGGCTTCAGGAAATCGACTACCCGAACCCTCTAATCAATGTGCGTCCGCTAAAGCTTCAGGAGCGAGAGTTGTCGTTTCTCACCCTGGATCAAATCCAGACGCTTTTTGAGTCGATCAGAAAGACTTGCCAGCTACCCCATGCGGAAATGGTGGCTATGATCTGCCTGGCAACCGGATGCCGATGGGGTGAGGCGAAAGGGTTAACACCGGAGAGAGTCAGAGGGGGACAAATTACGTTTACAAAGACCAAGTCCAAGCGAACCCGGTCGGTTCCGATTTCTATGGATCTGGAAAAGAGGATTCACGACCATTTTAAACATCATGGCCCTTTTACCCGTTGCGACCCTGCATTTGATAAAGCGCTAAAGCGCTCAGGCATAAAATTGCCCAAAGGCCAATCGACCCACGTTCTTCGGCACACCTTCGCCAGTCACTTCATGATGAACGGTGGCAACATCCTGACCCTCCAGAAGATCCTTGGCCACTCCTCGGTCATAATGACAATGCGATATGCCCACCTTTCACCAGACCATCTAAAGGAAGCTCTTCTTCTGAACCCCCTTCATAAATTGATTATTTAATAAGGGCTACTATTATGGAAATTGATTGAATTTTTCAGTCGGACAGACAGATAAAAAACACAAGGAGAAACATATGAAAGGGATTTTTATACTTGCCGTAACGTTCATCGTTTCTGGATGCACAGCATTCACCTCCCCCATGCAGCAACCGGTTATAGAAGAAAAACTCGGTAGAAGCTTTATCGATGACACCAATGCAATAGGCACATTATCCCTAACTCCAGAGAGAAGGGTTGTTCTATCAAACTTTTCCAAAGGGAAATTTTGTGCCGAAGCCCCAACTGAAGTTGGTATTGATATATCTCAGTTGATAGAAGCTACCGCAAAAGCAAAGGATGGAACTGGCAAGGAAATAGGCCTGGGAGCTGTAGTAGCTAGTGCATATTCAAACTCAGTTTTGAACCGTCGAACCCAGGGTGTTCAGCTATTTCAAACTAACGCGTACTTTCTTTGCCAAATGTACATGAATGATGCCATCAGTAAAGAGCAACTGATCAGAGCACACTTGCAGCTTCTCAACACTGCGTCACAAATTATCATGGCGGAACTTCCTCTAATGTATAAACAGCAAGAGGGCGGACCACGTGAAATGCTAGGTCTGAATGATTTAATCGATATTGAGAAGGTACTTACTGGCCAAGGCCAATCAGAGACTGATCAGCCATCAGACCAAGAGCCGAAAGACCCAGCTGAGGCGACTCCAGCCGAGGATGCTGAAGAAAAGTAGCTGTGAAGTATTGAGATTTCGACACTTTATCGACGCAGATAGCTTGGGCACCGATAAAGTGTCGCTAAATCAATGTTTTAGTGGTGCGCCAGGAGGGAGTTGAACCCCCACACCTCTCGGCACCAGAACCTAAATCTGGCGTGTCTACCAATTCCACCACTGGCGCAATGGGCGGGTATTCTAGCAGGCTAATCGTTAATTACCAGCAGGATCAGCCCCCCTGAAGAATCCGGTAAAGCGCCTGCAGGTCTTTATCGATCTTGGTCACCTTGCCCGCCAGGGCGGATAGCTGGGCGCTGTTGTCCGGAGCCTGTTGTGCCACCGGGATCGCCGCCGCTTTCGGACGCTCGGCCAGACGACTGATCCGTGAGGACAGGCCATTCAACTTGCTGTCCATCTCGTTCAGGCGCGTGGCCAGCTCGGCGCTTTCGTTGTTGCTGTTACGCTGTTTTGCCATGGTAACGGTGATCCCGCGTACCTTCGCATTCAGTTCGCGAAAATCGTCACGCAGGCTGTTGACCACCACATCACCAGGAGACACGTCAGAAGTGGCAGGCGCTTTTGCCGGACTGCGCGCGCCTTCTTTTGCCTCACCCTGACGCTGCGATGCCAGCTGATAGTACTGCTCTCGCAATTCACTGAGTTCACGACTGGTTTCAGCGTGGGCCAGCCACTGGCTGGCGGCCAACAGCACGGCGATCACCGCCAGCACCAGGGACAACCACAACAAGCCGGAGTGGCCACCCTCGCTGACCGAGATGGGTTTGGTTTTTTTGGGCGTGCGCAGATTGATCGGTTCCAGATCCGGCCCAGGTACCGGGGTAGCTACCGCCAGTACATCCTGATTCAACCCCTGTAAACGCCGCTCTTTACTTTCCGGCAACTTGGCCATGGCAAGACGCTCTTTTACTTGTTGTTTTTAGCTGATCACCACCCCCCGTGGCCGATCAGCGCCCTTCCAGTTTGTCCAAACGACTATTGACCTGCAGCCGGTAAGAATCAAAAGCCGCGATCGCCGCCTCTGTCTCATCCAGCCGATCTTTCAACGCTGCCAGCCCGGCCTGGTTTTTTTCCACCTTGGCCAGACCGCTTTTCAGATTTTGCTGCTGGCTTTCCAGTTGATTGATATTTTCCGCCAGCACATCCACCTGGGTCTGCATCTGACTGATGCGGGTCTGCCACTGTTCACTGCTCTTGTTGACAGCAGCCACCGCGCTGTCCACCTGCTTTTTCAGGGCAGCGGTGTCCTTGCTGATCCCCTGCAGTTTGCCATCCACTCCGGCCTGGGCCTTTTTTACCTCATTGAGGGTGGCAGACAAGGCGGTCAATTTCTTGCTCTGCTCGGCGATATCCGCTCGGTTACGCTTGTTGCTCAGATCCCAGAGCTTGCGGATTTCGGTGTTGTTTTCTTCCAGCCTCTTGCCGTGAGCGCGGACCGTATCCTGCAATTGCCCGGACGACTGGTTCAGGCTCTCGTCGGTGGCAGATAACCGGGACTGGAGGTTGCCCAGCTTCTGGCTGGATTCCGAAATGCGCTCGTCCATCTGTGACTGCAGCACGGTCATCTGTTTCTGGAACCAGACCCCCATCACGGCGATCAGCACCACCAGCACCAGACAGGCAATCATCCAGCCACCGCCGCCGCCACCACTGGAGGGCGGCACCGGCTTTTTCGGGGCCTTGGGAGGCTTGCCCACCCCCTTCTCCGTGGGCTTGTTGCTGCCGGCAGAAGAAGGTCGGCGACCGGCATCACCATGATCATCCACGGTGACATCATTCAGATTACCCAGATTTACTTCACGATCTCGCGTCATTCCTGTGTCCTGCATACCGGATAGTCCGGTTCATGGGCCGATTGACAGATAGTGCCACAGGGGGCACTGCGGCGCTGCCGAACAGCGCCCATTTAGTCCTGCCTGTATCTAAAAAATTTATTCGCCGCTTTTCTCGAACAACGGCTGTTCGGTGGCGTAGTAGACCATATCGCCCAGCTCGTGCTTGCCTTCTTCGTTCTTGAGCAACGGCAGGAAAATCACCCAGGGGCGAACATCGCGGTGATCTACCTGGGCCCATACCCCCGTGACTTTTTCACCATTTTCGGCGGTGACTTCGTGTAGGCGAAACAGAGCCATCAGCTCGATATCCGGTTGCTCCATGCCGATCTTACGCAGCTGCCGAAACAGGCCTTGGGCCCACTCTTCTGCACTTGGAGCGTCGGCCCTGTCGCCGGAATAGCCAACCGCCCTCACCGTATCTCCGGACTGAATCATGCCGAAAGGATAGAGTCCACCGGAGCTCTGGATGGCCTTCAGTGCCTGGCGCAGGCCGGCTTCTGCCAACTGATCCATGGCCTGCTGCTCGGGGCTTTTCTGTTTTTGCTCGGCGGAGGCTGGCGTCGGCCCTTCTGCCATGGCAGCGGTGGCTGACAACCCCATCACAAGAAAAAAGATTCCCAAAAAACGCATATCACACCTGTTATTTTCATGAACCTGCGGGTTGGACCACACAAACCCCGACAATATCCCGGGACGGACGCTAGCAAACTTCCCCCACCACCGCCAGACAGACACGAAAAAGGCCGCAAAAGCGGCCTTTTTCACTACCTGAACGGTACCCCTAGATATGGGATATGCCGTCTTAACCGGCAAAGTTGCTGGCGGCAAAGTCCCAGTTGATCAGGTTCCAGATGGATTCCAGATACTTGGGACGGGCATTGCGGTAATCCACGTAGTAGGCGTGTTCCCACACGTCCACGGTGAACAGCGGCGTCTGGCCCTTGTCGTGGGCGATCGGGGTATCCGCATCATCGGTATTGACGATTTCCAGGCTGCCATCGGTGTTCTTCACCAGCCAGGTCCAGCCAGAACCGAAGTTGCCGGTCGCTTTGGCATTGAACTGGGACTTGAACTCGTCGAAGGAGCCGAAAGCGGTGTCGATGGCCGCAGCCAGATCACCGGTGGGAGCGCCACCGCCGTTGGGGCTCAGGCTGTTCCAGTAGAAGGTGTGGTTCCAGACCTGGGCGGCCTGGTTGAACAGACCGCCTTGGGCGCTCTTGATGATCTCTTCCAGGGATTTGCCTTCGTTGTCGGTGCCGGCAACCATGTCGTTCAGCTTGGTCACGTAAGCGTTGTGGTGCTTGCCGTGGTGGTACTCAAGCGTTTCGGCAGAAATATGCGGTTCCAGTGCATTTTTCTCGAACGGAAGCGGCGGTAATTCAAAAGCCATAGTCATTTCCCCTGACATCATGTTGTTCTGTTGCGGCTCGGCAACAGAAAGAAATTCCCCGCTGAGGGCATGCCTGCCCTCAGCGGCTGAATGATAATAACAAGCTACCGGCGGCAATCTCCACCACGGACCGGGGGTTTACCATGATTGCCTTTGGCTGCAATAGACGAATCCTATCGCCAATGCCTGGTCCGTGACCGGCAGGTCCCTGTGAGATGGGGTGTATCCCCCTTGTTTCAAGTACAATGCGCCCCAAATTTTGATAACTGCTACCTGAATCCGTGACTTCAGCGTGGATGCATGGCGTAAGAATTTGTTGTCACGGGGGATTTTCTGAAGAAGCGTCGTATCAGGGAATACGATCGACTGAAGACAAATTTTCTGTGGCTGCAAAGGCTTGCGTCAGGCGCCGCGATGAAGTCACGGATTCAGGTACTATTTTGCTGGCAGGAGAAAACGATGTCTGATGATGCTGTAGTAATTGTAAATGGTGCCCGTACCGCCATGGGTGGCTTCCAGGGTTCCCTGTCTGCGGTTTCCGCTCCCGAACTGGGCGCCGCCTCTATCCGTGAAGCCGTGTCTCGTGCCGGCCTGAAGCCGGAAGACGTGCAGGAAGTCATCATGGGCTGTGTACTGCCCGCCGGCCTCAAGCAGGGCCCGGCCCGCCAGGCCATGCGTCTGGCCGGCCTGCCGGACAACACCGGTGCCACCACCATCAACAAGCTGTGCGGCTCCGGCATGAAGGCCACTATGTTCGCCTATGATTCCATCAAGGCCGGCACCAACGACATCGTCGTTTCCGGTGGTATGGAATCCATGACCAATGCTCCCTATGTGCTGGACAAGGCACGCAGCGGCATGCGCATGGGCCACGGCCAGGTGTTTGACCACATGTTCCTGGATGGCCTGGAAGATGCGGAAACCGGCCGCCTGATGGGCTCCTTCGCCCAGGAAGTGGCTGACAAACGCTCCATTACCCGCGAAGACATGGACAACTACGCCATCGAATCCCTGAACCGCGCCAATGCCGCCATCGACAACGGCTGGTTCAAGGACGAAATCGTGCCGGTGACCGTGAAGACCCGTAAGGGTGAAGTGGTTGTCGACACCGACGAGCAACCCGGCAACGCCAACATCGACAAGATCCCCACCCTGCGTCCGGCCTTCGCCAAAGACGGCACCGTCACCGCTGCCAACGCCAGCTCCATCTCCGATGGCGGCTCTGCGCTGGTACTGGCCCGCGAATCCTTGGCCAATGAGCGTGGCCTCAAGCCGCTGGCCCGTATCCTGGCTCACGCGACCAACAGCAAACACCCCAGCGAGTTCACCATTGCCCCCATCGGTGCCACCGAAGCGGTGATGAAGAAAGCCGGCTGGACCGTGGACGACGTGGATCTGTTCGAGATCAACGAAGCCTTCGCCATGGTGGCGATGATGCCGATGATCGACCTGGGCATTCCTCACGAGAAGGTGAACATCCACGGCGGCGCCTGTGCCCTGGGTCACCCAGTGGGCTCCACTGGCTCACGCATCATTCTCACCCTGATCCACGCGCTCAAGCGCACCGGCGGCAAGCGCGGTGTGGCCAGCCTGTGCATCGGCGGTGGTGAAGCGACGGCGGTAGCCATCGAGCTGCTGTAATACGCTCAACGCTTAATGCCAGACCAGACGGGGCCTTCGGGCCCCGTTTTTTGTTGGCGGCGTCCTCATTCCCTGCCCTCTGTAGGAGCACCTCTTGAGGTGCGAATCAGGCGGAGCGAGGCGATAGGGAGTGATCATTTAGAAAGACCTGTCAGGCCCTGGAATGCCTGATCCCCCTGCGGGCGATTCCCGCGCAAGCGCGGTTCGCGGCTCGAGCGCCGCTCCTACAGCGGCTTCGTAGAGATGACAAAGCCACCCCTCCAACAATTCATTTCCGAAACATCCGCTTTCACTTTCAAACTCTGTTGCACTTTCCTGACCGGATTCGCCCTCCGTCGTATACGCAAAACCGGATTTCACCTGTACCCTGACCGGCTAGTCACCGTTTTCGGTTGGGCATGAGCCCGGGAGCACCATGACAGCATTACCTGTGATCACCGCCATGGGCGGCATCAATGCAGCCGGCCGTAGCGCCCTGCATTTCGGCTTTCAGCGATTGATTTTTGATGCCCTGCCGGATATCACCCGCCAGGACACTCTGCGTTCGCTGGGCCAATTGACCGGCCGCGCCCCGGACGATCAGCTGGCGGCCACGCTGATCCGTGCCCTGCCCGACGCCCACCGTCTCCACGCCGCCATCAGCGGCACCAGCGACATTCCCGTTACCCTGGAAATGCGCAACATGGACCTGCCTGACCCGCTACCCGCTGGCTGGCAGGTCTCCCCTATCGACAAGCGCCGCAGCCGGGTCACGCTGCCTGCGGGACTGGACCTGCGTGTGCCCCATGACGCCCCACGCCGCGTCAGCGCCGCCGGCCAACTGCCGGACGGCTTCGACCCCGGCGCCCTGTATGCCTCGCGCAATCACCCTCGCGCTCTGCAAATGGCCATCTTCGGCGTCAGCGATGCGCTGGGGGATCTGGGTATCGACTGGGCCGCCGTGGCCGGCAAGGTACGCCCGGACCAGGTGGCGGTTTACGCCAGCAACGCCATGTCACAGATGGACGACAACGGCCTGGGCGGCGTCATGCGCTTCCCTCCCAACGGCCAGCGCATCACCTCCAAACAGGTACCGTTGGGGCTGGGCGAAATGACCGCGGATTTCCTCAACGCCTATGTGCTGCACTCGGTGGGGACTACCGGCGGCATGCTCGGCGCCTGCGCCACCTTCCTCTACAACCTGGAAAAAGGGGTGCAGGCCATTCGCAGTGGCAAGGTCCGGGTGGCCATCGTCGGCACCAGCGAGGCACCGCTGATGCCGGAAATCATGGAAGGTTACCGGGCCATGGGCGCGCTGGCGGAAGACCAGGATCTGGCGGCACTGGATGGGGCGACTCAGGCCGATGTGCGTCGTGCCTGCCGACCCTTTTCCGACAACTGCGGCTTCACCATGGCCGAGTCCGCCCAGTTTACCGTGCTGATGGATGATGCCCTGGCACTGGAGCTGGGTGCCGATATTCTTGGTGCGGTACCGGACGTGTTTATCCACGCCGACGGCGCCAAGAAATCCATTTCTGCTCCCGGGGTCGGCAACTACCTGACAGTGGGCAAGGCCGCCGCCCTGACCCGCCAGATGATCGGCGAAAAGGGCCTTCGCGAGCACAGCTTTGTCCATGCCCACGGCACCGGCACGCCCCAGAACCGGGTCACCGAATCGGTAATTCTGGACCGGGTGGCAGACGCCTTCTGCATCCGCCATTGGCCGGTCACTGCTATCAAGGCCTATGTGGGACACTCGCTGGGCAGCGCCGGGGGCGACCAGCTGGCGGCGGCCCTGGGCAGCTTTGCCCAGGGCGTCTTGCCGGGCATCCGCACCATCGACCATATCGCCGGCGATGTGCACCGCCAGCATCTGGATTTCGCCATGGAGCATGTGCAGCGCGATGATTTGCAGGCCAGCCTGATCAATTCGAAAGGCTTTGGCGGCAACAATGCCACCGCCGTGGCCCTGTCAGCCACAGTCACCGAAGCCATGCTGCAACAGCGCCATGGAGAGAAGGCCATCACTCATTGGCAAACCGCCCGGGACAGTGTGCTGCAGGCCAAGGCCCGTTTCCGCGACCACTGCCTGAACGAGGCGCCCAAACCGGTATATCGGTTTAACGACGGGGTGCAGGGGGATGAAGCGGTCACCTTGAGCGGGAAAGCCGTGCAGCTCAATGGCGGCACCGTCATGGGCTTTGATGACGACAGCGAGCTGACGGCTTACCAACTGGACCGCTAGAGATCCCTTGCAAGCCACTACTGGCACTCAAGAATGCCGTTGGAGCTTTGCTCGCAAAGCGAAGGCACTTTTCTCCCTTCGTCTTGCAAGCAAGGATCCAACGTCCGAGTTTCCGGGTTCAGCGAATCTCCACCTGGAAGGCCGGCGACGCCCAGCCCCGGGGAGCGCTCTGCCCATCGCTGGCTAACGGCTCACCACCGTAAATCACCTGCTGTGAATCACCGTACTGCAGCCAGGTCTGCGTGGGCATGACCCCCTCGCCAGGCTTGCTGTAATCGCAGACGCCCTGCGGGAAAATTTCCGCTACCTGATCCGCAAAAGCGTCCGGGTCCAGGGCCAGAGGATAATCCGCCGGGTCCACCGGTTTCAGCTGGCACTTGTTGGTCAGGGTTTCGATGCTGTCACCGGCCACGGTGCGTGGGGTGCCGAAACGGGTCTGCACCACGGTCTGTTGCAGGTTCAGAATCGGATCGGTAAGCGGCGCCAGCAAATCACCCAGCGTACCCAGCAAGTCCCCCAGCACCGGCAGCTCGGCCACTACCGGTAGCTCGCTGATATCCAGGCCACATACCTGGCCGGTCAGCGCATCCACCACCACCCCGGCTTCCGCCGGCGCCGGCGGCAACAAGGACAGATCCAGCCCCGGCAGGATCGGCTCCGGGTACAGCAGGTTGCCGGTCAACGGTACGATGGGTCCCTCCGGGCCGAACAGGGACGACACCGACAGACAACGGTCACGGGCATAGACCGGCTTGTTGGCCACCACTTTCTCGGCCACCGGCGTGGCAGTGTCGTCCTGCTCGATGCCCGATAACCAAAGGTCCATGACCAACAGGGCTTCCGTGGTGAAAACCGTATCGCCAAACAGCGGCGCCGGTCCATACCAGATCACATGGTTGTCAGCATGGCCCTGGCTCTGCTCCAGTCGCGCACGCATCTGCCAGGAATGGTAGGCATCGTGGGCAATGCCCGGGTCCGGCCCACGCAGATCAATGATCGGCACATTGGCCAGATGCTCGGTGGTGTTGATGGCGCCGGTGCGATAGGCATTACGCAGGGCTTGCGGGTCGGCCACGGTGCGCTCGGCCTGGTAGTCGATATCCACGCTCAACCCCCCGATGTCGCGATTTACCTTGAGAAACTGCTCGCCGCTGATTACCCCGTTTTGCAATGCTTTCAAACCATACTGGACACCCACATTATCCAGCGGAATACCGCCAAAACCGCGACCGAGCAACTGCTCGTTGCTGGACCATACCGACGGGTCACGGGGGCCAAACTGATTGATCATGTAGTCCAGCAAGCCGCAACGCAGTCCGTCCGGCTGCGACTCGGCGTCATAGACTTCCACCCCTTCCTGCAGACCGGGGCAATCTTCCTGGTTCGGGTAGGCGGCCGGGAAGAAGGCCAGGTCGGAGAACACCGGGTTCAACGGCAAGTGGCCATAGAAGGCGGACCACTGCGCGGCCGGAATCACCCCGGAAGTCAGTAGCGAGGTGACCACCTCCTGAAAACCCTGAGGGTCCGTGGGCAGCTGGTTGCCGAAGTAGTTGCTGAGCAGGTTGTAGTCCGCGAACTGGGTGGCGGTGGTCCAGACATCCGGGTAGGAACATTGCACGATCAGCCCCTGATAAATGCCCGGATAGGCATTGGCCACGTGGTGCTGAGTGATGGAGCCACCGGAGCAACCGGTGCCGATGGTGTAACGGATTTCCCCGTACTGCTCGATGATGCGCTCTTTCCCCATCATCAGCGATTCCGCCGCCGTCACCAGATTGGCGTTATGGCCCAGGTTGGCCTGGGCGGTGGACAGGGTCATGAACCCCCGCGCCAGAGCGGTGGTAATGCTGTCACCCAGTAACAGCTCGGCGCCCGCCGGCGCGGTGCCGGCGATATCGCCGCGGGGCACTTCACCCATGCCATAACTGACTCCCACGTTACCGCCATGATGAATCAGCAGCTTGCCGTTCCATTGCGGTTGCGGTGCCAGGGCGGTCCAGGGCTGATCCGGCTGATAGAGGGTCATGATCAGGTAACGGTCACGATTCTGAACCCCTTCCTCCATGCGCACGATAAAGGGCAGTTCTACCCCTTTATCAGTGGTTATTCGGGCAATACTGTCGTCCGCAGGCGGATTCGCCGGATCATAAGGCTGGAAGGCTTCCGGTAATCCGGGGTTTTCCGGGTCGAAACCGGTCAGCAGGCTTTCCAGTTTGTTGGCCGGCACATATTGAAAGCGGTACTCCGCTGGCTGATTGCACTGGGCATCTACCGCCTGAGCATTGGTGCACTGCCAGGGCTGCAACTGGGGGCCGGAAAACACCGGGCCGCCGTTGGGATGGTTGATGATCTGTTGCTCCAGCACCGACTCATCCGCCAACACTACGGTCAGGGTATTGGCACCCAGGCCCATACCCTGCAACAGCCCTTTGAGGCCCCCATCGCTGGTGGCAGTCAGTTGCTGGGTCACCTCCCGATCCCCCAGCATCACTGTTGCACCATTCAACAAGGCGCTATCGTCAGCGGTAATTTCCACCAGCGCATCACCACCACTGATCAGGTCCGCACGGTTGGACAGCACGCTGATGTTCCCTTCCCCGGCCCGCGGGGCATCGGGAATATCCGGATCGGGAGTGTTCGGGACCGGATTACTGGCAGCCGGCGACGATGAAGAACCGCCACCACCACAGGCGGCCAGCAGGGCTACCAGGCCGGTAGCCAGCAAAAGAGAAAGGGCTTTCATGGGACACTCCAGGCCGGCGCGCTGGCCGGCTTATTGTTGTTAACATCAGTGTTAACCCATTCTCATGGACAGCGTGCCGACTTACTGTTGATGTGCGGTAGCAGGATAGTTACCGGGAGGCGACATTCTTTGCAGAATGTTGCACGTATGTACCACCCATTATTCAACTTGGTTCAGGCTCACGACCCACCCTGTTAAGGTAGCCGCAATCACTGGATGGACTGCCCATGATGCGACTGAAACTTGCCCTGCTCATGCTACTGGCGCTGATCGCCTGCACCGCCCTCTGGCATCGATACAAACCGCTGCCGGACGGCCTGGCCCATGAGTCGCCGTTACTGCCTGCCCAGGGCCTGACCCTGCTGGTGGATGACACCTGGGAAACCGCCGATGGCAAGCGCGCGATGCGCCAGCGCATTTTCGACGAGACCCTGCGCCTGATCGGCCAGGCCCGGCAACTGGTGGTGGTGGACATGTTTCTGTTCAATGCCTTTCAGGGCACCGACGATGCCAGCTACCGCCCCTTGTCAGCGCAGTTGACCCAAGCACTGCTGGACAAGAAACAGCAGCAGCCTGACTTGCCGGTGATTCTGATCAGTGACCCGATCAACACCCTCTACGGTGGCCTACACAGCGAGCACCTGGAGCGCCTGGAAGACGCCGGGGTGGTGGTGATCACCACCCCGCTGACACGCCTGCGCGACTCCAACCCGAGCTGGTCAGGGATCTGGCGGATCTGCTGTCAGTGGCTGGGCAACAGCAACGAGGGTGGCTGGCTGCCCAACCCTATGGGGCCGGGCAAGGTCACCCTGCGCAGTTACCTTACCCTGCTCAACTTCAAGGCCAACCACCGCAAGACCCTGGTGGTGGATGAAGGCGACCGGTGGACCGCGCTGGTCACCACGGCCAATCCCCACGATGCCAGCAGCGCCCACAGCAATCTGGGCCTCACGTTCCAGGGCCCGGCCGTGGCGGACATGCTGGAGAGCGAGTTGGCCGTGGCGCGAATGGCGGGCGTCAGCCTGCCCGATCTGCCGACACTCTCGACCGGGACCCCTGCCGACACGGCCCCGGCCCAGCTTCAGGTACTCACCGAAGGCGCCATCCGTAATGCCCTACTGGCCGCCGTTGAGCGCAGCCGCAGCGGAGAGGCCCTGGATATCTCGGTGTTCTACCTGTCCCACCGCCCCCTGGTGAAAGCGCTGTTGGCGGCCCATGAGCGAGGCGTAACCGTGCGCGTGCTGCTGGACCCCAACAAGGATGCCTTCGGCCGCCAGAAAAACGGCATCCCCAATCGCCAGGTGGGGGCGGAGCTGCGGACCGCGGGCATTGAGGTGCGCTGGTGTAATACCCAGGGTGAGCAATGCCATACCAAGATGCTGCTGCGACGGGGAGCAGAACGCTCGGAAGTGATTATCGGCTCCGCTAACTTCACCCGCCGCAATCTGGACAACCTGAACCTGGAAAGCAGCGTGCGAGTGCTGGCAAAAACGGATCACGCCCTTATGGTCGATGCCCGATCCGCCTTTGCCAGACGCTGGGACAATCGTGACGGGGAGAAACACAGTACCGATTACGGGGTCTACGCGGATGAAGCGACCTGGAAGTACTGGGTGTATCGGGTAATGGAGTTTACCGGGTGGAGCAGTTTTTAGGATAAAGGCGATTTTTTTACCACAGAGGGCACAGAGGCCACTGAGTAAAAACAACACGCGTCCTTTGTAAGCGCAAAGGCCCCTGTAGGAGCGTGCTTGCACGCGAACCCGTGACTTGCCGCAAGCAATTCGCGTGCAGGCACGCTCCTACGGGCCCATGAAGCCCCGGGGGTTATTCCGTCACCGGGGGCTCTTTCACCAACCGGTTGCGATACCAATCCAGACTACTGACCGCGCCGTTGATCAACCAGGCGGCGGCGACCAGGCCGCCGGCCATGGGCCAGCCCCAAGTTTCCGGCAGCAGCTCGGTACCGGGAACAAACACCAGGAACAACACGGTTTCCAGCACCGCCAGCAACATGGGCGCCGCCAATCGAGCCGGGTAATGCAGCTCAATGCCCAACCAGCGCAGAGCGGCACCGCCCATGCCAAGGCCAAGCCAGATAACAATCAGACCACCAATAATCACTGCCACCGTTAACGCTCCTGTTGCTGTTCTGCGTAGACTGCCTCACGGCCGTGCCGGACCGCCATGCCTTCGCGGACTTTTTTCGGCAAACCACCCACTACCAGCGCATAGGAATGGTCAATCATGCGCTGGATTTCCCCCACCGGGATGGAGCCGTCCAGCTTGACGGTATTCCAGTGTTTCTTGTTCATGTGGTAGCCGGGAATCACAGCTTCGAAGATATCCCGCAGTGCTGGCAGGCTGTTGAAAAGCCCCTTGCGTACTCAGCGTGGCCAGAAGGGTGCAGCTGTTGTGTTTTGTCGCGACGGACAGGGTGGTTCCCTTTCCTAG
>OJBR01000367.1_pt1 | contig 21714 bp, 15 predicted proteins | sample 1591161 | NCBI WGS metagenome assembly OJBR01 (sample SAMN05416803, study PRJEB24817) | seawater metagenome | isolation source: Sea water | place: Canada:Atlantic | collected 2013-07
CGAGATCTAGTACGGTCTCGTGGGCTCGGAGATGTGTATAAGAGACAGGATCAAGACACCTTCGATGATGCTGAAGTAGAAGCTAATGCTCTTGATGCCGTATTAGAAAAATTAGAATTTCGCCGGATGTTTTGTGGTGAACAAGATGCTAATAACTGTTATTTAGATATTCAATCTGGCTCAGGCGGTACTGAAGCGCAAGATTGGGCCGAAATGCTAATGCGTATGTATTTGCGTTGGGGTGAGGCACACGGTTATAAAACCGAAGCAATTGAAGTCACTGATGGTGATGTTGCCGGCATAAAAGGTTGTACGATTAAGTATACTGGTGAATATGCATTTGGTTGGTTACGCACCGAAACGGGTGTGCATCGCTTAGTACGTAAATCGCCATTTGATTCATCTGGTCGTCGCCATACCTCATTTGCGTCAGCGTTTATTTACCCTGAGATTGATGACAATATTGAAATTGACATTAACCCTGCGGATTTACGTATTGATACTTTTCGCGCGTCTGGCGCGGGTGGTCAGCATGTAAACAAAACAGATTCAGCTATTCGTATTACCCACGAGCCTACAGGCGCAGTGGTTGCATGTCAGGCGGATCGTTCTCAGCATAAAAACCGTGCTACGGCGATGAAGCTTCTCAAAGCAAAATTGTATGAAATGGAAATGCAAAAACAAAACGAAGGCAAACAAGAGTTAGAAGACGGTAAATCTGATATAGGGTGGGGCAGTCAAATTCGCTCTTATGTATTAGATGATAGCCGCATTAAAGATTTACGTACGGGTGTTGAGAATCGTAATACCCAAGCTGTATTAGATGGTGATTTAGACAAGTTTCTAGAAGCCAGTTTAAAGTCTGGTTTGTAGAATTAGATTTACTAAAACCAATTAAAACTATTGAAAAATTAAAGATAACCACGAGAAATTAACATGACAGATAAAGCCAATAATACACCCGTAGCACAAGATGAAAATAAACTGATTGCTGAGCGTCGTGTAAAACTTGAAAAAATTCGCTCTAATTGTTCAGCTAATGGTTTTCCTAACGATTTTAATCGTGAGCATTTAGCCGCTGATATTCAAGCTGAACATGGTGAAAAAACCAAAGAAGAACTTGAAGAGCTACAAGTAACTTATGCTATTGCCGGTCGAGTTATGGCGAAGCGCGGACCATTTTTAGTGATACAAGACTCGTCTGGCCGTATTCAAGGTTATGCTGAAAAGACAGTGCAAAAAGAGATACGTGCTAAATGGGGTTCATTAGATATTGGTGATATTGTTGGCATTAAAGGTATTTTACATAAATCAGGTAAAGGTGATCTTTACGTGAATATGGAAGAGTACTCATTATTAACTAAGTCACTGCGTCCATTACCTGAAAAATTCCACGGTTTATCAGATCAAGAAACCAAGTACCGTCAGCGTTATGTTGATTTGATTATTAATGAAGATACTCGTAATACCTTTAAAATTCGCTCAAAAATTGTTGCGGGTATTCGTAACTTTTTAGTTCAACGTGACTTTATGGAAGTCGAAACTCCAATGTTACAAATCATACCAGGTGGCGCTACTGCTAAACCTTTTATGACGCATCATAATACTTTTGATCTTGATATGTACTTGCGTATTGCGCCAGAGCTTAACTTAAAACGTTTAGTCGTTGGTGGCTTTGATCGTGTATTTGAAATTAACCGTAGTTTCCGTAACGAAGGTATTTCAACTCGCCATAACCCAGAATTCACTATGATTGAATTCTACCAAGCTTACGCCGATTATCATGATCTGATGAATACCACCGAAGAAATGTTACGTACTATTGCACAAGATGTATTAGGTACTACCACTATTCGTAATACCGTTAAAAATTCTGAAGGTGAAGTAGTAGAAGAAAAATTCTACGACCTCGGTAAGCCGTTTGCACGCTTATCTATGGTTGATGCTATTTTACAGTACGGCAAAGATCATCGTGGCGCTGAGCAACTTGATGAAGCGGTTTTACGTGACCCTGAAAATAACTTTGACGCAATTAAAGCGATGGCTAAAGCTGTTGGCGTAAAAGAAGGCGAAGCGGCTAAAGTTTGGGGCCCAGGTAAATATATCTGTGAAATCTTTGAAGAAGTTGCTGAGCACTTATTAGACCAACCTACATTTATCACTGAATACCCATGGGAAGTTTCACCACTTGCTCGTCGTAATGACGATAACCCGTTCATAACCGACAGATTTGAATTCTTTGTTGGTGGCCGCGAATTAGCTAATGGTTTCTCTGAGCTTAACGATGCAGAAGATCAAGCCGAACGTTTCCAAAAACAAGTGACAGAAAAAGATGCCGGTGATGATGAAGCAATGCATTATGATGCTGATTATATCAATGCGTTAGAGTATGGTTTACCACCAACAGCAGGTGAAGGTATTGGTATTGACCGTTTGGTGATGTTATTTACTGATTCACCAACGATTAAAGATGTAATTTTATTCCCGCACATGCGTCCTGAAGCGGAATAACGATTATAACAACCTGTTTTGCTAGCAAAGTTTGAATGTTAAAAGTCTTAGCCCTGTGTAAAGTCTGTAAAAAGAGCTATACACAGGGCTTTTTTATTTTTTAATGTGTAACTCTATTTTTCTTTACCGTAATTGCGTAGATTAGTGGTCTTATAAATGATCGTTATTATAAAAATACTGCAATTATAAAAATAAAAACAACCTTGAGAAAATTATATATATCCGTTCCACTTGAATCATGCATCTTTAAGTGGAGCAGGTATAGAGCGTTACTCAAAGGTAAATAGCTAGCAACGATAGTTCATAAGAAGTTTGGGGAATTGAATGGGTGTTTCAAGAGGCGGCTTTAGTTCGCGTTTCGGTTTTATTATGGCGGCGGCAGGCTCTGCTGTCGGTTTGGGTAATATTTGGGGTTTTCCAACCCAAACAGCGAGCAATGGTGGTGCTGCTTTTGTTCTCGTTTATTTAGTTTTAGCCTTCTGTTTAGCCTATCCTGCTTTTATGGCAGAGCTGCTAATTGGCCGATATGGTCAGGCTAATGCTGTTAGTAGTATGCAAAAAATTGCGCGTAATACCTGGCAGAAACGTTTTGGTTTTGTTGTGGGTTTTGGCGGTATCATTTGTGCAGCACTTATATTAAGTTTTTATAGCATCATCGCAGGTTGGATGATGTCTTATGCCATAGAGCCTCTCGCAAGATTAGCTGGCTTTGCTGGCGCAGCTGACTGGCTGATAAATCACTCATTAATCCGTAATATACTCTTTACCGCGTTTTTTATGGGACTAACCATTTTTATCATTCGTCGGGGCGTTGAAGAAGGTATTGAAAAGTGGTCGAAACGTCTTATGCCTATGTTAATAGGTTTATTGATATTACTGATTATTTACGTCTTTACACTGGATGGCGCAAGAGAAGGTTTTAATGCTTATTTAAACCCTGATATTTCTCGTGTATTTGAACCCGATCTTTTAATAAGTGCCTTAGGACAAGCCTTTTTCTCTTTGTCATTAGGTACAAGTGTAATGATCATTTACGGCTCATACATAGCCAAAAAAGAGAATTTGGTTACGCTTGGCGCACAAGTAACGCTAATAGATGTTTCCATCGCCTTTTTAGCCGGTTTATTAATTATTCCTGCTATGTACGTTGCTCAAGCACAAGGTGTTGCTATATTTGCAGAAGATGGCAGCCTCATATCGGGATCAAACTTGGTATTTACTGTATTGCCTGCACTGTTTTCTGGCATGGGTGATGTTGGGCTTTTTGTTGCTTTTGGTTTCTTCGTGTTAATGTCAATAGCGGCGCTCACCTCAAGTATATCAATGCTTGAAGGTCCTGTGTCTTATGTGGTGGAACGTCACGATACGCCACGTGAAAAAGCAACAACCTTTATTGGTTTAGGCATTCTAGTACTGAGTATTCTTATCGTTATTAATTTGGAGTGGATGTTAGACTTCGTTGCTACTTTATCAACACAATATGGTCAGCCAATTATTGCTATGTTGTGTTGTGTATTTGCTGGTTGGGTATGGCATAGAAGTGATATTTTGTCGGAGATTAAGCAAGGTAATGAACATGTTGAGCATAGCCTATTCTGGAAAATTTGGCCTTGGTACACTAAATTTGTTTGTCCAACAGCCATTGGTTTAGTATTTTGGCACTCATTATAGGTAGCCACTAACAAGGCCGTGGCCTTGGTACTTTGTTATTTACGGTAAGTTTGTCTGCTCAATGGCCATTGATTTAGTTTTTTTGCATTCACTGTAAATAAATCAGAACACTGTATTATTAGTCATTAATAATTGTATTAAAGCCTTGGCCAGTTTAACTGCCAAGGCTTTTTTATTGCCGAAAACTGTTCAATTATCTCTTGGCTTACAAAGTACTCACCGGCAGTAGGTAGAGAAATAAACTCAAAGCTTTCCCCTAAATAATTAAATTTTAAGGCAAAAGCATGTAAGTAACCTCTGTCTGCTTTTGATGTTGTGTAATACAGCGGATCGCCAATAATAGGTGCGCCAATACTTGCTAAAGCAACACGCAATTGATGGGTTTTACCTGAATGTGGTTTTAGCAGGTATAAGCGTTGTTTATTAGGTATGCTAAATGAAAAAAATTGCGTAATAGCAGGGTTGTCCATCGTCCTTAACAACTTGAACATTCCACGACGGCTTTTCGCCATATCGCCTTTAATTAATCCTTGCTTTTTACTGGGTTTTTTATCACCAATAGCTAAGTAGTACTTTTCGATATCGTGATCATTAAATAGCTGCCCAAAGGTCTGCGCGCAGGCTAATGTTTTGGCAAAAATGACCAAACCTGACGTCATCTTATCTAATCTATGTACTGGGTATAATTCAGCGTTGTTACTTTGGCTTTTTAACTGTTTTTTCACCAGAGAAAAGAGTCCAGAGCCTATGTCACCTTCGTCATGAAAATTTACACCCGCTTCTTTATCAACAACAATAAAATCATGATGTTCTGCAATAGTTTTATACATTTAAATTTACCGAGTAGTCTCTATGTTTGCTATGATAATTCAAACTATTCATTTTTACTCTTTTTACAGGATGTTATTTTGCGACAATCTCCTCAAAACCGCTTTCCAGCACAAATAATAAATAAATTTAGAATCACGGCAATAGCCGCTAGTACGGCATTATTATTTGCTTGTAGTAGCCAAGAGACTATAACGTTACCCACAGGCGTGAGTTTGGTTGAAACGGTTACCGCCCAGCAAGATACCATTAATATTCCTTTTAAAAAGTATAAATTGGCTAATGGTTTAACCGTTATTTTGCATCAAGATAATTCAGACCCTTTAGTACATGTTGATGTTACTTATCATGTTGGCTCGGCTCGTGAGCAATTAGGTAAGTCGGGTTTTGCACATTTCTTTGAACATATGATGTTTCAAGGCTCTCAAAATGTCGCAGACGAACAACATTTTAAAGTGGTGACACAAAGCGGTGGTGACCTGAACGGCACTACTAATTCTGATCGCACTAATTACTTTGAAACAGTACCTAAAAATCAGTTAGAAAAAATGTTGTGGCTTGAGTCTGACCGCATGGGTTTTTTACTTGAAGCAATTACCCCTGAAAAATTCGAGATCCAACGTGCAACAGTAAAAAATGAGCGTGGTCAAAATGTAGATAATCGACCTTATGGCCGATTAAATGAAACCGTTAATCAGATGATTTTCCCACGTGAACATCCTTATTCATGGCCTGTTATCGGCTATATGTCAGATCTAGACCGCGGTACGGTAACTGATTTAAAAGAATTCTTTTCTCGCTGGTACGGGCCAAATAATGCCGTAATTACCATTGGTGGTGACATTGATGAAGCTCAAACTCTTGCTTGGGTAAATAAGTATTTTGGTGGTTTAAATGCAGGACCTGAGGTAGAAAATATCGCTAAGTCGTCAGTGACATTAAGCGAGAATCGTTATTACTCTTTTACCGACAATGTTTCATTACCTTTATTGTATATTAGCTTTCCTACGGTTTATGGTATGCATGAAGATGAACCCGCTTTAGATGTGCTTGCCAATATTCTGGGTAGCGGTCCAACCTCTCTACTTTATAAAAACTTAGTTAAGTCAGGTGTTGCAGTGCAAGCTGGCGCTAGCCATCCATGTCGTGAACTCGCTTGTCAAATGAGCTTTTATGCGCTGCCAAACCCTCAGCAAGGATTATCATTAACAAAGATTGAACAAGTCATTAATGACACCTTAGTTGAATTTGAAGAGCGTGGTGTAAATGCAGATGACTTATTGAAGACCAAAGTAGGTATTGAAACAGGCACTATTTATGGTTTGCAAAGCGTTTCAGGTAAAGTGTCGAATTTAGCGCATTATCAAACTATGCTAGGAGATGCTAATTATACTGAGCAGCAAGTTGCTCGGTATAACAAAGTAACCAAAGCAGATGTTATGCGGGTATTCAAAAAATATATTCAAGGTAAAGGTGCTGCAATATTATCGATTGTGCCACAGGGACAAGAAGCGTTAGTTACCAGATCAAACAACTTCACTTTACCGGATGTAAGTAATCCTGCGAAACTTGCACAACTAGATACGCCGATCATGAAAAACACCAGTGATTTTGATCGCAGTGTTATGCCTAACTCTACGGCTAATCCGCAAATTACAGTACCAAGTTTATGGCGTGAAACCTTTGATAACGGCATTGAAATCATCGCGACTAAAAATAGTGAAACACCGACCATCAGTTTATTATTAAGCCTTGATGGTGGTGTATTACTTGATTCTGTGGATAAAGCAGGTTTAGCAAGTTTGACTGCAAGTTTGATGAATGAAGGAACGACCGTTCACAGTAAAGAAGAGCTATCGAATGAATTAGCTAAACTGGGCAGTAATATCTCTATTGGTGCAGCAGGGCGAAATACTTATATTAAAGTGAATAGCTTGGTTAAGAATTTCGATGCTACTTTAGCGTTAATGAATGAAATGATGTTTAAACCTGAGTTTGCACAAGATGATTTTAATCGTGTTAAAAACCAATTAATTCAAGGATTAGAACAAGGGAATAAGGATGCTCGTACGTTAGCTAGTAATGCTTTAAAACAAGTAACTTACGGCAAAGATAATCGCTTTGGTTTAGCCGATAGTGGCAACATTGCTACCGTATCTGCGATAACGCTTGATGATATTAAAGGTTTTTATAAAGCATACTTTTCACCAGCTAAAGCGAGCTTAGTTGTAGTTGGTGATATAGATAAAGCTGAATTATTAACAAAGCTTGCTCCATTAAATAGTTGGCAGGGAAAAGATTATTCTATTAGTAGTGATTATAACTTTCCTGAGGTGACACCAAATAAACTTTATTTTGTTGATTTACCTAATGCCAGCCAATCAGTGATTAAACTTTCACGTAGAGCGATGACTTATGATGCAACGGGTGAGCACTTTAAAGCGACTTTAATGAATTACCCGTTAGGTAGTGCGTTTAATAGCCGTATCAATTTAAATTTACGAGAAGATAAAGGGTATACCTATGGCGCATCGAGCTATTTTTCTGCAGGGAAAACTTTAGGTCGTTTTAGTGCAGGTGCGAGTGTTAAAAAAGAGCATACTTATGATGCTATTGTTGAAATCGAACAGGAATTGAAACATTATCAGCAAGATGGCTTAACGGCTGAAGAGGTAACATTTATGCGCCAAGCTATTTCGCAAAATGAAGCGTTAAGTTTTGAAACACCGAGCCAAAAAAGTGGCTTCTTAAGACAATTGTTGCAGTTTAATTTACCTGTTAATTATGGTGAAGAGCAAAGCAGTATTATAAACAGCATAAGTATTGAGCAGTTAAATGCTATTGCAGCAAAAGAATTATCAAAACCTATGCAATGGATTGTAGTAGGAGACGGTCAAGTAGTTAAGCCTCAACTTCAAAAGCTTGATATTGAAGTAGTAGATCTCGAACTAGCTAAATAAACTATTTATTAAATAAAAGTAGTTAAGTATTGAAAAATACTAATAGACCCCTTATTTATATGACTATCTATAAGGGGTTTTTTTTCGCTTATTACCCTTTACTCGCTAAATACTAAACTAAGCTAATAGTTAGGTTAATTAGTATATATAGGAATTATTTTGACACTATCATTAACTGATTATATTGGCGCTTTTAGCCAAAATGAAAATTTGGCTGCCATTGCAGGTATTGGACGCGGTATAGAGCGAGAAGCATTGCGTATATTACCAGAAGGTAAGTTATCGGATCACGGTCATTATCGTCAACTCGGTTCAGCGCTCACGCATGGACAGATAACCACTGATTATTCAGAGACCTTACTTGAATTCATTACTCCTGTTAGTTTTTCTCCTGAGCAAACTATTGCACAACTTCAAGATATTCAAAAATATACATTTGATAACATTGAAGGTGAATTACTGTGGCCAATGAGCATGCCTTGCTTTGTTGACGATGCAGAAAAGATACCTTTAGCGCAGTATGGTAGTTCAAACATCGGTAGGATGAAGACAGTGTATCGCCAAGGTTTGAAAAATCGTTATGGCTCTATGATGCAAGTCATCTCTGGAATACACTTTAATTTTTCATTCTCTCAAGATTTTTGGAAAGTACAGCAAAAATTGCACCAGTCATCTGGTGAGAAATCATTGCCGCTTGATGATTTTATTTCTGAACGCTATTTCTCTATCTTAAGAAATTACAAACGGTTTTGTTGGTTAATTCCTTATTTATACGGAAGTTCTCCTGCGATCTGTGGTTCTTTTTTACAAGGTAAAGAGCATAAATTACCTTTTAAACAATCAGCCTTTGGCGCGCTCTATCTTGAGCATGCCACTTCACTACGAATGAGTGATTTAGGTTATACCAGCTCAGAGCAATCAGCTCTAAAAATTTGCTATAACAATTTAGCGGATTATGTAGATGGCGTTCAGCAGGCTATTAAACTTAAATCTAATGACTTTGCCAGTATTGGAGTAAAAGTTGATGGTCAGTACCAACAGCTTAACGATAACGTGCTACAAATTGAAAATGAGTTGTATGCACCTATACGTCCTAAACGTGTTGCTAAACCAGGAGAGAAACCATCAGATGCTCTCGGCAAGCGTGGTGTTGAATATATTGAAGTCAGAGCGCTTGATGTTAATCCTTTTTCAGATACGGGTATTAGTCTTGAGCAAGTTTACTTCTTAGATATTTTTATTACTTTTTGTGCTTTTATTGATAATAAAGAATTTGATTGTACTCGCCAGAAACTTCATGAAGAAAATATGAATGAAGTGGTGCTTCGCGGTCGAGATCCTGAGCTATTGCTTAGTGATGCTAATTGTTACGGTGAAGTTAACCTCAAATCGGTTCCTGAATGGGGCAATGAGTTATTTGAGCAGATGAAGCAAGTTGCAGAGCTGTTAGATAAGTCATATAAAACCAGTAAATATAGTGAAGCTATTGTACGTGAACAAGCTAAAATCAACGATTCGAGCTTGACCCCTTCTGCACAGCTGTTATCTATTATTCAAGAGCAATCTTTATCTCAGTTTGCCTTAGATAAAGCGAGCGAATATCAGCAAGAAGCAAAAAAACGTGGCTATCAGTCTTATGACCAAGCATTTTTTGATCAAAGTGTACCAGCTTCTCATAAAACTCAAGCGGATATTGAAGCAGGCGATAAACTAAACTTTGACGATTTTCTCTCTGACTATTTTGCTTGAACATTATGAGTATTGTTGAATTGAATTATTGATAGAGAAAGAGAAAGAGAAAGAGGAAGTACAGAAAGTAGCTATAAAAAAAGCGCGTCAAGGTGACGCGCCGGTTATTTAAGCAAACAAAACTTAAATCAAATGAAAGCAATCCAGGGAAGAATGTTTCATTAAATAAGAGGACGAAATCATTAATAAGTTCATTTTATTTAAAATATTTTCACTCCCATTTATCCCCCACCAAAAAAAGTCATTCAAATCGTATAGTTAATCGCGTTTTATAAAATAAATTATTTTTAATATTTCGAAAAAACTGCTTTCTTAAGTGATATGACGAATGAATTATCCTTACAAATGATTAAATAACATTGTGTTTATATAGTCACACTGAATTTTGAGCAAAAAAAAGCGCCCAACTGCTTATTAAAGACAGGAGAGCGCATAAAACATGAAATATTACTAAATAACTAAGGGAATAACATAACTGTTAAGTAAGAGTGTTGTTTTACTATTTAGTTCACATTATTTTTAATCTTTTTTAATAGCTTTCCTGAATTTTTAAAATCACCTATTTCATTAGCCCAAGCGTGGAATAATAGATCATCAACAGAAACATATTAGTGATTCAATTTTAGGTGAAAAAGCGCGAACTAAAGCTAGTTAATCATTTCATTTTTGTTATTTATCTGTGCTAAATTTCAGACAAAAAAAAGCGCCCAACTGCTTATTAAAGACAGGAGAACGCATAAAACATGCTCCCTCACTAAAAGAGAGGGGAATAACATTGTTGTTATTAATATGTGCAAAATTTTAGACAAAAAAAAGCGCCCAACTGCTTATTAAAGACAGGAGAGCTAATAAAACATGAACCTTCACTAAAAGAGAGGGGAATAACATTGTTGTTATTAATATGTGTAAAATTTTAGACAAAAAAAAGCGCCCAGCTGCTTATTAAAGACAGGAGAGCGCATAAAACATGAAACACTAAGGGAATAACATAACTGTAAAGTAAGAGTGTTGTTTTGGTATTTAGTTCAAATTGTTTTAAATAAATATCAATTATTTTTAATATTTAATTAAACCAATAATTTTCTTAGCAAAAACTGCCATTAATTGATTATTTCTGTCATTATAAATAACAAATTATAATAACCGTTATTTGTTTATGCCTTCATGTAAAACAGCATTGTTAACAGCAGCGAGTGTTTTATTACTTGCAAGTTGTGCAACCCCACCGCCGAAAAATCCAGAGAACATATGCGAAATATTTCGTGAACATCGTGATTGGTATTTTGCTGCCAAAGAGACACGTGAACGTTGGGGAGTGCCTATACATGTGCCGATGAGTATGATGTATCAAGAGAGCTCTTTTCGACATGATGCAACGCCCCCAATGGACTACTTATTTGGTTTTATTCCTTGGGGGAGAGTAAGTAGCGCATATGGCTACTCACAAGCAAAAACGATGACGTGGAAAGACTATATAAAGGAAACGGGTAATTCAGGTGCTGATCGTGATGATTTTGATGATGCGATAGACTTCATGGGCTGGTTTATATTTAAAACCCAAAAAGTTAACGGTGTATCTAAGTGGGATGCCTATAGCCAGTATTTAAATTATCATGAAGGTTGGGGTGGCTTTAAGCGTAAAAGTTATAAAAAGAAACCTTGGCTGGTAAAAGTATCGAGGAAAGTAGATAGCCGTGCGCGACGATATAGTAGCCAACTAAAAAGTTGTGAAAAAGACTTAAACCACGGTTGGTTATGGCGATTATTCTTTGAATAAGATGGCTAATATTAAAAAGACAGAATGACACTATTTAGTCAGCTAATTTATACGTTTAATAATCCAACAAGCGCATAAAGCTTGCCAATTTGTTAATTTTTCAATAAAAATCCGTAAAGGCTAGCTACGATAACAGCTTCAAGAAAAGCTAGCATTTTCATAAAAAAAATAGAAAAAAAAGTAAGGTTTTTTGTTAAATAATTGTTGAAATAGCTAAATGCTGCTGTTGATAGGGTTGGCTATTGTTATCCACAGAAATTGTGGAAAGCTAATGAGGATTATTGAAACCCTGATTCTGTGGATAACTTTGTGGTTAACTTTTATATTGCTTTAATTACTCTTCTTCAGGGCTTTCATCGATAAAGTGCTCAGGCATAACCCTAACAGTTTTTATCTTATTGCCTGCTACGTCAATGATTTCGACAGGGTAGCCAGAGATACGTAAGCTAATATTGCTCTGAGGTATCTCTTCCAAATACTCGATAATCAAGCCATTAAGGGTTTTAGGGCCATCTGTGGGCAATTGCCATGACATCTCTTTATTAATATCACGAATACTGGCACTACCATCAACTAAATAGCTGCCATCAGGCTGCAAGGTTACTTCATCGCTGGTTGTTGGTGTCATGGTTGTTGTGAAGTCACCGACAATCTCTTCAAGGATATCTTCTAATGTAACTAAGCCTTGAATATCACCGTATTCATCAACTACTAATCCTAAGCGTTCTTTAGCATGTTGAAACTTCAATAATTGAATATTTAGCGGTGTACCTTCAGGAACAAAGTATAATTCACGAACGGCCCTAAGTAATGTTGCCTTATTGAATTGATTTTTTGACAATAGTTTTAAGGCATCTCTGGCGTGGATATAACCAACAACATCATCGATACTATCTCGATAGAGTAATACACGAGTATGATTCGCTTGAGTCAGCTGTTTTTGTATTTTTTTCCAATCATCATTAACGTCAATGCCGACCAACTCACTACGAGGGATCATGATGTCTTCAACAGAGACTTTCTCTAAGTCTAAAATACTTACCAGCATATCTTGATCACGCTGATGTAATAAAGCACCTGATTCATTCACAACGGTTCTTAATTCTTCACTGCTAAGGCTATGTTGCTCTCTTTGTTCAGAGCTAACGCCTAGTAGGCTCAAAATACCATTGGTAATCCAGTTGACGACAACCACAACAGGGAAGAGTAGTTTAAGTAATAGACTCAAAATTATTGAACTAGGAAAAGCTACTTTTTCAGGATAGAGGGCTGCTAATGTTTTAGGCGTAACTTCGGCAAAAATCAAAATCACTAAGGTTAGCACCAAACCCGCATATAAAATTCCGGCATCACCGAAGTATCTATTAAAAATAACACCCGCAACTAATGAAGCAAAAACATTAACGAGGTTATTACCAATGAGAATTAAGCCAATAAGGCGATCTGGTCGAGCGAGTAATTTACTTACTCGTCTGGCACCACGGTGTTTTTGTTTTTCAAGATGACGTAATCGATATCTATTCAATGACATCATGCCGGTTTCAGAACCTGAGAAATAGGCAGAAATCAGTATTAAGATGCCAAGAATAGTAAAGAGCATCTGGGTGGATATATTGTCCAAAAAGGGAATTTCCTTTTCTAAAAGTTAAAATAACACTGCTAGCTTATACTAGCAGTGTAATTGCGAAAATAGTGGGAATAAATAGTTACTATTTATAAAATGAATTCTTTAACAAATCGGCTACCAAAATAAGCAAGCGTTAGTAAGGCACTAGCACTCACCATTAGCACTAGCACTCTGTGACCACGCCAACCTTTTTCAAAATGTCCCCACAGAATTAAGCCATAAATGGCAAATGAGAGCAGTGATAATATCGTTTTATGGGCATTTTCTTTTGCTAAGAAACCATCTAAAAAAACAAAACCAATAATTTGACTGATAAATAGAATGGCAGTACCCACAGTTAAAATACTAAAAAGTTGCTTTTCAACTTGCATAAGTGGCGGCAAATGCGCCACGGCAGTCAAATTTTTACTTTTGAGTTTCAAATTAATATAGGTCACTTGAAACGCATATAAAGTGGCGATGATCAGAACACAATAAGCAATTAACGCAAAGCTGATGTGGCTTAGTAAAATAACTTTTTCTACCACTAAAGGAATAGAATCAATTGGTGGAATAAAAAGAATGACTAATTGCCATAAACCTGTAAATCCATAAATCACTGGCAGCAATAAATTAACTTTAAAGCGCAATGAAACTAGCGTTACCGCTATCGTTATAATTAAACTGACCAAGGAAATTACATTAGGTAAATTAAAGTTAATGGTATCTTGTGAGAAAAACAACAAACCGTCATTAAAGCTATGCACTATGATAGCTGCTGTAGCTAAACTTAAAACTAAGGTGATATTCGGTCCTTTAGGATGGAATAATCGTGTAACGATTGCCAGCGTAGCAAGTATATAAAGCAAGAATGCTAAACTTGAACCTATAACCAAAAAATTCACTTAAAACCCCTAAAACAACTGAAAATATGCATTAAAAAATTGATTCTATCAGATAATATCTTTTGCGCCATGTGATTAGCACAAAGTATTGACTTAAAGTAAAGAAAGCTAAGGCTTATTTTATCAACAAGCGTCTTAGTGGCTTTATAGACAAAAAGGCAATGAGCGCCGCACAACTGAGCCCAAACCACTTGGGTAAAAGTTCATGGCTATGCTTCATTTGATCACTAATATTGATATCATAAAAGCTTAACGAAAAGTCGAGTAATAATGCAAAAGCAATTGCACAAAGCGCTACACCAAGTAAGTATCTAATCAGTACAGCCGTTCCCATCTCGTTACGAATAACGCCCAAGGTTGAAATGTTTGTAGCGGGTCCTGCCATCATAAATACCAAGGCTGTGCCTGGTGATAACCCAGCCATAATAAATCCAGCTGCAATAGGGGTTGAAGCCGTTGCGCAAATATACATAGGAATTGATATTAAAATCATTAGTAGCATGGCAGGTAAACCGCTGCCATAGCTTAATAGAAACTCTTGAGGTAAAAAAGTTCGTACTAACGAGGCAAAAATTAAACCAATTAAAAGCCAAATAATAATATCATCGATAAGTTTAGTTGATGCGTAATAAATCCCTTGTTTGGTCTTACTAATAAAGGCATTTTCAGTGATTGTGGCAGTGGGTTTTTTACTGCTACAACAAGATTTTGTGCTTTTAGGTGCTGCTTCTATTTTCACTGCACCTTTACTGCCGCAACATCCTGACTTTACACTCTCCTGCTGAGTTGCAGGTGATTTTATCTGTTCCTCTTTAATTGTCGAAACTAATAGCCCTGTAATAATAGCAGACATAATCGCTGCTATAGGGCGATAAACAGCAAATACGGGACCGAGTAATGCATAGGATACTGAGACTGAGTCAATGCCGGTTTCGGGTGTCGCGACTAAAAATGAAGACGTTGCTGAAGGTGAAGCTCCACTTCGCCTAAGTTCTGTTGCGACAGGAATAACCCCGCAAGAACATAAAGGCAGTGGCGCACCAATAAGTGCTGCTTTTATGATGGCAAGCTTTCCTTGCCCTAGATGTTTACTCAATACTTTACTAGGTACCCAAGCTTTCATTAACCCAGCGATTAATAACCCTAATAATAGCCAAGGACTGGCTTCAGCACTTAAGTCGAGAAAATTTGTCGTTAAGGCGGTGATCTGTTCCATAAAATACCTAGGTCTCTCTCTGAGACTTAAAAGAAAATCACCGCTACTATACCATGACAGTGATTAACGCTTAGCCTATTTTATTCATTTTTATAGTGACTAAATCATATATATCCCGTTCCACTTGAAGATGCTCGTTTCAGGAAGTCTGAGCAACTCATAATCAAAGCACATTTTTTTATTAAGGGTTATTCCCTTAAAAAGAAATGTAACACAGAGTATGATTTGCTCAGCGTTCCCCAAGGGCTGGTTTAGAAACGTTTTATGCTGCGTTATTGATTTTGAGAAGGGAGTAACCATTATTTTAAATGAAGGCCTTGCCTAAAAAATTTTTAACTCCCACTGAAGTCACGTACTTTGAATGATTACGGGTATATAGCTATCTGCTGTCGCATCTTAGAAATATTTGGGTATAATAGCAGCATTAACCTTATCAATATTTCGCTGCTAGAGTATTTCATGTTTGACAATCTTTCCGAACGCTTAAGTAAAACGCTTAAAAATATTAGCGGCCGTGGCCGTTTAACCGAAGACAATATCAAAGAAACCTTACGCGAAGTGCGTATGGCATTACTTGAAGCTGATGTAGCTTTACCCGTCATTCGTGAATTTGTCGCTAAAGTAAAAGAAAAAGCTGTTGGTACTGATGTTTCTAAAAGTCTCACACCAGGGCAAGTTTTTGTTAAAATTGTACAACAAGAACTTGAATCTGCCATGGGTGAGGTCAATGAAGCTCTTGACTTAAGAGCTGCGCCCCCAGCTGTTGTATTAATGGCAGGTTTGCAAGGTGCAGGTAAAACCACTTCTGTAGCCAAGCTTGCAAAATTCTTAACAGAGCGTGAAAAGAAAAAAGTATTAGTTGTTAGTGCTGATGTCTATCGTCCAGCAGCTATTAAGCAGCTTGAAACGTTAGCTGAAGAAATAAATGTTGGTTTCTTTCCTAGTGATATTAAGCAAAAACCTATTGATATTGCTAATGCCGCCATTGATCATGCTAAGAAAAACTTTTTCGACGTACTAATTGTCGATACGGCAGGTCGCTTGCATATTGACGAAAGCATGATGGCTGAAATTCAGCAGCTTCATGCCGCTATCAACCCAATCGAAACCTTGTTCACTGTTGATGCCATGACAGGTCAAGATGCTGCTAATACAGCAAAAGCTTTTAATGATGCCCTACCATTAACCGGTATTATCTTAACTAAAACCGACGGTGATGCTCGTGGCGGTGCTGCTTTATCAATTCGTCATATCACTGGTAAGCCTATCAAGTTTATGGGTGTTGGTGAAAAAATTGAAGCGCTTGAACCTTTCCATCCAGACAGAATTGCCTCTCGTATTCTTGGCATGGGCGACGTGCTCTCACTTGTTGAAGAAATTGAGCAGAAAGTTGATAGAAAACAAGCTGAGAAATTAGCTAAAAAAGTTAAGAGTGGTAAAGGCTTTAGTTTAGAAGATTTTCGTGACCAGCTAGTTCAAATGAAAAGTATGGGCGGAATGACAGGCATGATGGATAAGTTGCCTGGTATGGGTAACATGTCTGGTAAGATCAAAGATCAAATGGATGATAAAATCACCGTGCAAATGGAAGCGATTATCAACTCTATGACTCCTGGGGAACGTGAGCGTCCTGATATTATTAAAGGCTCTCGTAAGCGTCGTATTGCTCTTGGTTCAGGTACTCAAATTCAAGATGTAAATAAGCTACTTAAGCAGTTTACTCAAATGCAAAAAATGATGAAGAAAATGTCAGGTAAAGGTGGCATGAAAAAGATGATGCGCAGCATGCAAGGCATGATGCCACCAGGTGGTGGTGGAATGGGCGGCATGGGCGGTGGCGGTGGTATGTTCGGCCGTTAATTTTTTTGCAAACCTCAGTACATATTAAAAAAGCCGTATTTACGGCTTTTTTATTTTCACAAAGAATAAAGTTATTGCCTAATAAATTAATACAGATCATGTCACGCATGGCTGAGTTAGGCAAAATATAACATGTCGGCATAAGACAAGTTATTTTCTTATCGACTAGCTATACTCACGTTAACATCACTTAATTTATAAAACTTCATGAGTGTTAAGTATTCGCTTACTCAATTAAAGTGATCAAAGGGCAAACGCTCTATTGCCGTCTATCTAATTAAGCATTTATTTTTAATACCAATTGAATTAAATAAGTGATCAATTTTAAGTAATGATAAGTTTTTAAGAGCAAGGTGCTTGATTGAGCAATAGTTGGTTATTGCAATTGAAAGCTATGACATTCTTGTATATTTAGACCCTCTTAGAATGATCGAGTAATTATTTCAATTGGTATCATTAAGGTTATCTATTCAATGGCTACACATAAAGTTAGCAAAGCTGTTACTCGCAAGTCAGTGCATCAACTTAAAAACGAGAGCTTATTTAAACGGTTTGCTATGGTATTTGAAAGCTTACTTATTGTGCTTATTACCGCTGTACTTATGTGGTCAACACAATTTGTTGATGTCACTGCCGCTTTACTGAATTTATCAAGTGCTCAACAACACTGGCAATTAGGTGATCTTGTTACTTTCATAGGTATTGCCGTCTTAGGCCTAGTGGTTTTATTAACCCGTTACAGTGTCTATTTACGTAGAAAAATAAAGCAAGAATTCGTTGCTGAAGAAGAAATTAAAAGACAGGCTTTTTTTGATAGCTTAACTAATTTACCGAATAAAGAACTCTTTCAAAATCGTTTAGAACACGCCTTAGCGCGTGCAGCAAGAAACAATACCTCAATCGCCGTATTGTTTCTTGGCATCGATGATTTTAAAACCGTTAATGATCATCAAGGTCAGGAAGGTGGGGATAAATTACTGCTACAAATTGCCAAACGTTTATCTAGTCAGCTCCGTTCAGGTGATACCCTAGCCAGAATAAGCGGAGTGGATTTTATTATTCTACTTGAAGCGGTCTCCCCTACAGATAATCTCAATATGTTCGCGGATAAAATATTGTCGAAGCTGACCAAGTGTTATCGGATTGCTATGCAAGAAGTTTACATCACTGGTAATGTGGGAGTTGCTGTATATCCGAATGACGGAGAATACGGTAAAGAGTTAATAAAACATGCAGATACGGCGATGTGTTTCGCCAAAGAGCAAGGTCGTAATCGTTTAGCTTTTTTTTCTAAAGAGCTACATGATCAAATGAATATTAAGAGAAAAATCGCCGAACAATTACGTGGTGCACTGGAAAGAGATGAATTAGTCCTTCACTTTCAACCTATCATTGCAGCCAACAGCAATGAAATTATTGCCGTGGAGGCCTTGTTACGTTGGCATAATGAACTGCTTGGTGATTTAGCGCCAGGTGTATTTATTCCAATAGCAGAAGAAATCGGCCTGATCACAAAAATCGGTGATTGGGTACTCACCCAAGCGTGTTTACAAAATAAAGCTTGGCAGCAACAGGGCTATGCCAGCATTGTTATGTCAATTAACATGTCCGTCATGCAGCTAGGTATAAAAAATTATGCCAATACCGTTTCTACTTCTCTTACCGAATCAGGCTTAGCTCCTCAATACCTAGAATTAGAGTTTACCGAGAACACCTTGATGAAGGATGCTAAGCAATCGATAATGCAACTTAGGGAGTTGAGCGCTTTAGGTGTGTCTATCGCGCTTGATGACTTTGGTACGGGTTATTCGTCTATAAAGCATTTAGCTAAGTTCAAACTCAATAAATTGAAAATTGATGGCAGTTTTATAAAAAATATTCCTTTAAACAAAGGTGATCTTATCGCTACAAGGACCATTATTGCGTTAGCTAAGCAATTAAAACTACACATAACCGCTGAAGGCGTTGAAACAGCTAAGCAGTCTGAGTTTATGGCGGCTAATCATGTTGATTCCATGCAAGGCTATCATTTTAGTCGCCCTGTTGCTGCAAAAGCGTTTGAGCAGCTTTTACAATCCCCTACATGGCAGCAAAGCTAGGCTATTCGTTATAATTATTCTGTTTCATGCCCATCCTGTTGTCTCGCTTATTTCCTGATAGTTAAATAAAGCTTGTAAAAATATACTAGAAGCGTAAAATACGCGAGCTTTTCTGTCGCTCGTTGGCAGGAAGTGTCTGGGAAAATCCGTTTTTACACTTAACATATATAGAGGACGATATGGTTACCATTCGTTTAGCTCGTGGCGGCGCTAAAAAGCGTCCATTCTATCAGGTTGTTGTTGCAGATAGCCGTAACTCTCGCGATGGTCGTTTCATCGAGAAAGTTGGTTTCTTCAACCCAACAGCACAAGGTCAAGCTGAAAAATTACGCTTAGATCTAGACCGTATTACCCATTGGGTAGGTCAAGGTGCGACAGTATCTGATCGTGTGGCTAAGTTAGTTAAAGACGCAACTGCGGCTTAATTGCTTAGTAGGCAGTAGGAGAATTTTTGTGAGTAAAGAAGAACAAATCATCTTAGGTAAAGTAGGCGCTGTTTACGGCATCAAAGGTTGGTTAAAAATTCATTCATTCACTGATGAAACTGAAGCCATACTTGACTATTTCCCTTGGTCATTAAAATTAGGGAATAAAACACAAACAGTTGAAATAACTGATTGGCGCAAGCATAACAAAGTACTTATTGTGAAAGTGGCGGGTATTGATGACAGAGATGAAGCGCAAGCATTAGTCGGCTCTGAAATATTAACCAATGAAGCCGCGTTACCAGAATTATCGGAAGATGATTTTTATTGGCGCGATTTAATAGGTATGTCTGTTGTGACTAACAAAGGTTACGACCTGGGTGTAGTTACTGACATGATGGAAACTGGCGCTAATGATGTACTGGTTGTGAAAGCTAATTTAAAAGATGGCTTTAGTAAAAAAGAGCGGTTAATTCCTTATCTTTTTGAACAAGTAATTGAATCTGTTAGCATTGAAAATAAACAAATTTGTGTTGACTGGGATCCGGGTTTTTAACTTGTGACTAGCACTACCTCTGATAAAGAGAATAACAAAATGTGGATTGGGGTGATAAGCCTTTTTCCCGAAATGTTTAATGCTATCACGGAGTACGGAGTAACAGGCCGAGCGATTCGAAATGGGTTAATTGATTTTCATTTATGGAATCCAAGAGACTTTACCCATGATAAACATCGTACCGTTGATGATCGTCCTTATGGCGGTGGTCCGGGCATGTTAATGATGGTGCAACCATTACGAGATGCTATTCATGCTGCAAGAGAAGCAGCGCGTAAAGCAGCGCTAGAGTCTGGTGATATTGACAGTAATGTCAAAGTCATTTACTTGTCTCCGCAAGGACGAAAGCTTGATCAACAAGGCGTAAGTGAATTAGCACAACATCATCGACTGGTATTTATTGCTGGTAGATATGAAGGCATAGACGAGCGATTAATCGCGTCAGATATTGACGAAGAGTGGTCGGTTGGTGATTACATTTTGAGTGGTGGTGAACTCCCTGCGATGAATGTTATCGATGCTGTAGCACGCTTAGTGCCAGGCGTATTAGGACATAAAGAGTCAGCAGAGCAGGATTCCTTCTCTAACGGTTTATTAGATTGTCCTCATTACACTCGGCCAGAAGTACTAACAACTCCTCAGGGAGATGAAATGTCAGTACCAAAAGTGTTACTAAGTGGTAATCATGAACACATACGCTTATGGCGACAAGAGCAATCTTTGCTAAGAACGTGGACTAGAAGACCAGAACTATTAAATCACCTAGCTCTGACAGCTGAGCAGGAGAAAGCACTTACTTTGATTAAAAAGCAAGTGAAATAAACCACTTAGACTGTGCACACTAGGAAGAAGGTACTATGAGTAAAATTATTGACATGCTCGAACAAGAGCAAATGAAAAAAGATCTACCAGCATTCGCCCCAGGTGATACTGTTGTAGTTCAAGTAAAAGTTACTGAAGCTGACAAATCACGTCTTCAAGCATTTGAAGGTGTTGTTCTTGCAGTTAAAAACCGCGGCTTACATTCTGCTTTCACTGTTCGTAAAATCTCGAACGGCGTTGGTGTAGAGCGTGTATTCCAGACACATAGCCCAATTGTTGACTCAATTGAAGTTAAACGTCGTGGTGATGTTCGTCAAGCTAAGCTTTACTATTTACGTGAACTTTCTGGTAAGAAAGCACGTATCAAAGAAAAATTGGCTAAGAAATAGAAATATTTCTAGTACAGTTTTCTGTAAAGAAAGTTTGATAAAAGACCTGAATAATTCATTATTCAGGTCTTTTTGTTTTAAACCACACCACTAAGCTACTACTATTTTTATTGTCTTATAATTTAAACGGTCAGCCCTATCGTTTGAATGTTGCAACTTTCCTTTTTTCTTCCCTCTGCGTAGCTATCCTTGTTGGACAAGATCTTATTTAATCCACAATAAAGTAGACAGAGTACGTGTTGCATAAAACGTTAGACATTACTCTTGGGGTTTAAGCATACAAGCTTATACCAATTCCATTAAATTATTGCCCACTTGTGCTGGTTAAAATACTTCACGA
>OJBR01000369.1_pt1 | contig 21702 bp, 21 predicted proteins | sample 1591161 | NCBI WGS metagenome assembly OJBR01 (sample SAMN05416803, study PRJEB24817) | seawater metagenome | isolation source: Sea water | place: Canada:Atlantic | collected 2013-07
CGAGATCTAGTACGGTCTCGTGGGCTCGGAGATGTGTATAAGAGACAGATATGAATTTAACTGATGATGCATTAGAAGCAAAAGTTGAAGCTAATGCTGGTGCTTTAAGGTCAGGTGTACAACTTGCAAACATGAAGTGGCGCGCTTTGGGTTCTCCAAGTGGATTTAGTCAACGCGATAATATTCAATTATATGGTAGTGATACATCAGGACAAATAGATATTAATCCAGAAGGTTTTCCAGCCCAAAGTTATCCAGGTAGTGATGTAGTAATATCGACTGATAATGACGATGATTGCTTATCTTTATGGGAAGCACTAATAGAAGACGGAGACAAAAAAGCAGCAGTTGATGACTCAAAAGAATTTATTAGTAAATATGAAGGTAATAATTCTTGCTCGTACAAGTTAACAAGAAAAGTTGAATTGGGTTTCACCTATAGCTCGATCACAGGTAAAGTTATAATGCTCTAGAACAACTATTTTTCATTTACTCCCTGTTAGATAAAGATAAATTACAGTAGGTTATGGATAATAATTATCCTTTGGATTAAATTTACTAACACACATCATATTAAACATGGATACGTTAAATAATGGCAAAATTCTTAAACACCAGTGCGACCAACTATTATCTAGAAGAATTAATTAAAAATGCTGATGACAGGTTAATTCTCATCAGTCCGTTCTTGAAACTCAACGACAAAATCAAAGAGCTTTTAGAAGATAAAAATCGCTTAAAAATTGATATTCGAATAATTTATGGTAAAAGCGAATTACAACCTGATGAACTTAATTGGCTAAAAGAGCTCAGTTATATACGTACAAGCTTTTGTAAAAATCTACACGCAAAATGCTATATCAATGAAAAATCATGCATCATTACTAGTTTAAATTTATATGAATTTAGCCAGATTAATAATAATGAAATGGGCATATTTGTTGATAGGGATACGGATTCTGAACTTTACAAAGATACATATAGCGAAGCTCAACGAATCATTAGAATTAGTGATGAAGTAAGAATTTCATTAGATAAGGTTGATGATGAAGCTAAAGAGATAGAGCAGGGCGTAGCTACATCAAGTACCCCTAAATTAAGTACTTCCAAGTTAGCCAAAAAGAATAAATTAAAGACGGCTGACTTTTTAGACTTACTAACTCAAAAAGGTTACTTATCATTTATAGATGAAGCACATGTGCTAACGAACACAGGTATTGAAATTGGTGGAGAAGCTAAGAAAAGTAAACGCTTTGGTGATTACTTAGTGTGGCCAGACAGTTTAGTTTTCGAAAAGGGATAAATTTTATTCACTCACAAGGCTTTGGACTAAAGCAATAATACAATAGAGATAATAATATATGAGTCAGTCAATGGAAAATTTTGCGGCTACTTTGGAATTGCTTGAAGAAGAAATTGGACTGGAAGATTTAAGCCAGTTATTAGCGGATATGCTGCTTGTTTGTTCTACAAGAATTGTAGGAGATGTACCTAATAACTGGACGGTAAAAACAGAAATTGTTAATGGTGAGGTGACAGCTATTACTGATGCTGCCTTGTCTAAAGTTAATATTTTATAATATTAACTTTATTAACAATACCAAAGAGTTGACTCCATAATCACTTTGCTAGGCGAATTATACTCCGCTGCTATCTCTTTGTTTTATTCCATCAAGTTTATCTTGAGGCAATGTTCCATATAGCTCGTCTATTTCTAGAGGTTCTGAAATCATTTTCGTTGCTATAAAATTTACTAACTTAAATAGCTTGTTAACTGTTTCACGGTCATCTCTTAAATCAATAGTACCAGGATGAACAGCGTCATTACCAATAACTCTAACGCTATCCAATGCCTGCTGTACTCTATGAGGTAAACCGTCTTCCACTAAAGTTTTGATATCTTTATTAATATTCTTGCCCGGCTGCCCTAGATGAGAACATAACTTTTGAATCCCTAACCTTAAAAGCGCAGCCGCCCCTCTTGGAGATAAATTTGCAATCTCTCGAGCTTCTTCGTAATCAGCTTTGATTTCATCTGGTAAATCTTTATTAGGTGGCTCTGCAGTTGTATGTAACGGGTAGATAATTCGGTTTCCAAGCCATATAGTTGGAAAGTTACATCTTGCACAATTAGACATTTTAAAATTTTGATTTTTAAACTGCCTTCCGTAGCCGTCAGATTGCACGGCACCAGCCATATAAAACCATTCTTGCTTTGCGTAAACATGACAATTTGGACAGTTAAATGCATCGCCATTATAGAATGGTGCAATATATTCTAACTTCATAAATATCCTTTTTATTCTCCTAAGGCCTTAATAAGGGGTGAAAATTGTTGGCTAAAATGTTGTGGAGCGAAAACAGCCAACTGGTTTTGTCCAGATTAAACAGCTTGTCAGGAATTTTTTCTATTAAGATTAATGTTTAAGTTACTAATATCAGAGCCATCACCTGCAAGGTTTCTAAATACATATTTCCCTTGTAAAGATGAGTCAATAATTTTGCAGAGCATTGAACCAAAAGATAGATTTTTATTACTAATAGTTCTGCATTGGAGAGAAACAAAGCCTTCCCAAACCTCGCCAATAACACTCATACTTGTAACGCGCTTTTGTGCATCATCAACTATTTTTATAATAGTTAAAGTTCCAATAATATCATGAGCACTTTGCTTCAAATCTAAAGTCACTGCTATTGAAACATTTTCTGTACGAGTATGGTTTCCTTCCCAGATACCTGAGATATCCACGCCTTTATATATAAACCTCTGATACCAAGGTAAAAAGATTTTTTTTATAAAAACAGATACAAGATAAATCACTAGTGCTGTAATAACACCAGAAAATACACTTAGTAATATAGTTTTGAATTCTTCCATGATACTCCATATATGCCTAACGCCTATTAGAAGGCTAAAAATTGTTTTTGTTCCGACTTGAAGCGCTTGTTATATTTTTTCTTCAACGATAGCCCTAGCAGCTTCTTTTAATAGACTATTTTTCTGTTCTTCAAGAGATTTTTTAGCGTCTGTACATGTTGTTAACATCATTATTTGCTCTAAATATTTAATTTTTTTAGTGTAGTCACGTTCATGAAGAATGAGGCTCATCTCATATCGAGCAAATGCAAGAGCTAAAGTTATCAAATAAGATGCTAGGCCAGCTGTAAAAGAGATGGTTTGCTCAGTGACATAAAGGGTAACCGTTGAATTAGGAGGAAGAGTTTTAGACCATGTAAGAAGAATAAAAGTTATAACGCCAGTTATCGCAGCACCACTTAATACATCTGATTTCTTGATACCTTTTGTTTGTTGAGGAGCCTTATCACTAGACATGTTTACCATCCGTATCGGCTTTTACTACCTTCCAAAGAGGATCATCAGGGTAAAGGTATAAAACATTAATTTTTTTAGAGCCAAAACTGTCTACGACTACAATTCGTACTTTCCTCGTTTTTAGTCGATGAACTACTAATGGCATAAGGTAATATAAGACTACGGCCACAACTATTAGTAGTGATATAACTATAGAAGTTTCCACTGTTTATCCTCGGCTGGTATATGATCTTTAACCTTTGTGATAGTGTAATTCACAGTCGCTTTACCTGTTAACTTAGTTTTTTCTTTGTACCAAACCCCTTCAACTTCCAGTAAATCGTCTTTAGAAAATTTTTCTTGATTATCAGACACTCGTTTCAAAAACTTTGGATCTGTAATGTACGCGGTGACACTATTTGAAGGGTTATCTTTAGAAATTAACTTCCACTTAGATCTTGGATTATAGCTCAGAGTTTCTACATGATAGAAACCAAAAATCTCACCTTCTTCGACTATATGCTTGTGGCTTCTCCTCAGCACAAGATTGTTCCTGTCCTTTTTAGTAATCTGAATTTTAGGACAAGAAGATATACCATGGTCAATAATTAAGGTATCTATACCATCTTCAGTTAAAGGCGTAGCAATATCACTAATAGCAGAGCGAATTTTAGGGTTAGTTAGAATTGCGCACTGTAGTTCATCTAGAACGATCCTTTCCCCATTGATATCTATTTCAAAACCATCAGTTGTATCTTTAATTACAATTTCTGTAGTACTTAAATCCATCTGACGCAACAGGTTTATTGCGTACTGAATCGAGTTGAGTACTGAGTGGCTAACGGATATATTTTCGAAAGACTTTTGCGACTCAGATTCAGACGTAAATAGTTTTAGCCACCACCATAGCGAACCCTCTTGAAAACCACCTTCTAACAAAATTTCTGTTTCAATCTTTGATCTATATATTCTATTCGCTTCTTTATAAGCTTCACGATAGATCGTATCTAAGCCATCAATACTCGCAGAAACATAAGATGCTTTCATTTGATGAGAACGAATTCTTTTACCTGAACCGTCATAATGTATCTTTATTGACTGGTTGTTAACGAGTTCCATGTTAATCCTTGAAAAATAAAACGTCCCGTTAAGGGGAAATTTACTGTTGGCTAAAATTGTTGAACGGAGTGAAAACAGCCAACTGTAAATTCTCCCTCTTCAACTGCTTGTTAAATGTATGACCACTAAACAAGCCTGTAATAAAACCCGACAAGGTGCTCCCAGCAGCCCCCACCAAAAGTAACTGTTGTAGGTTGAGTAAATAAACTGCCGCTGAACTAAATAGACTATAAATTGTATCCATAATTTTTCCCTCCGATAAAGCTGTGTAAGCTGAACTAATTATTGTGATTGCGTTTGTATTCCATATATCAATAAATATAATTATTAAGAGGGCTGCTAGGAAGCACAGCCAGGTCGGGGTCGAACCAACCGAACCTTTGCCGGAAAATCGTTACATAAAAATATCCTCTACATACACTTAACAGCTTATTATGGGGACTTCTCAGTAATGCCAGATCCATAACCATTAATTAATTCTGATTAATATCCCATAATTTCAGTGCTTTAGAAACTAAAAATATATGGTTTTTGTTATAACTTGGATATTACAGGAGTGAGATCAAAAAAATCAATCATGAAGTGAGAGTTTACTTTGGGGTCCTTTTTATCTTTATTTTTTGTTGAGGGCTCCTATAGTGCTCCATAAATACCTTAAGGCCAGTAAAAATGAATATTTACGTCCAATCTAGCATCGACGAAATACTGTTCTGATAATCACTTACTCGATACATTTCCACTGAACCTTTCAAATAATACAATAAAAATACTTTTTCACCCTCTTTTGGGTATAACCAAAAGATCGTTAAGTTGCTACATTCGTTGTAGGCATTAGAGCGTGCTCATCAATAAACTACATCGAGCAAGGCTAAATTTACAATATTAGGTGTATACCCGTTCCACTTGAAGAGGCAGGATTCAGCTGGAGCGGGTATATGAGCAAAATTACACTTATAAGGGGTAGGTATGACAGATAATAATTTCAATCAGCCAATAGGCGGTAATCAAATGCCACGTTTTGGTGGTCCAGGTACTATGTTTCGCTTACCAAGCAGTGAAATAAGCAACGACTTAGATATAGGTATTGTAGGTGTGCCACTGGATATTGGTGCGAGTAACCGAAGTGGTACACGCTTTGGCCCACGTTCAGTTCGTAATGAATCAGTCTTAGTACGCCCTTATGGTATGTATACCAAAGCTGCGCCATTTGATAGTTTCCAAATTGCAGACATTGGTGATGCGCCAATAAATACATTCAATCTTGCTGACTCTATTCGAATCATTGAAGAACATTACGATACTGTTATGGCGAGCAATATTAAGCCCGTGACTGTTGGTGGCGATCATACGATCAGTTTGCCTATTCTGCGAGCCTTGCATAAAAAGCACGGCATGATGGCATTAGTACATGTTGATGCTCATGCAGATATTAATGATTCTATGTTTGGTGAAAAAGAGTGCCACGGTACTATTTTCAGACGTGCTATTGAAGAGGGCTTAGTTGACCCGAAAAAAATGATTCAAATTGGTCAACGTGCAACGGGTTATAGTGCTGGTGATTTTCAATGGGCGGTAGACCGAGGCGTAAGAGTTGTTCAGGCTGAAGAATGTTGGTTGAAATCATTAACGCCACTAATGGAAGAAGTGCGCGAGATTATTGGTGGCGATACGCCAACTTATTTAACCTTTGATATTGATGGTATTGATCCAGCATTTGCGCCAGGAACAGGCACACCAGAGCCTGCAGGATTAACTTCACCACAAGCCTTAGAGATTATTCGTGGTATGTGGGGAACTAATCTTATCGGTGCTGACTTAGTTGAAGTATCACCACCATACGATACCTCAGGTAATACTTCTTTATTAGCAGCCAATCTCATTTTTGAAATGCTTTGTAGCTTTCCAGGTTGTATTCGTAGATAAAGGCCATAGTGACTTAACTACAGACAAAGGCGTATACCTCACGGTATACGCCTTTTTTATTGTCTCTTACTACTAACTCTTGATTCTTACTTGTCGTCGTTTAAAAAGGCACGGTTCTATCTGTTGGCGGGGATGTAGTAAGTAGGGCCTGTTCTGTGCCACGTAAACATTGAGTATTAATTTGTTTGGTATAACACTGACTCAGAAAGGCAGGGAACTGTTTAGGGAAGTCTTATCTGGAGTGGCAATTAATTGTAACCGAGCACGTAACAGTTATTCGCGTCATGCTCTACATTTAAGTGATTTTTGAGTAAGTTAGCAGCAAAATTAGTACTAAATTCAGCATCAGAGTGATGAGAGGAGCTCTCTTCATTACTTGCTGTGTTTGGCTCCTGAGAAGTTTTTGCTTCGTTACGGTTATTCATAATCGCTCTACCTATTGTCGTAATGTGTAGTATTAGCTTATTACTATTTCAGAAGTGACTTGATTAATAAATACCCGAACGGGGGGGGATTACTTACTTACGTTAGTGATGCATTGCCACTTTAGTAAATCCCCTCTTTTCATCTGTTGAAATGACAGTACTCCTTAAACGTAATTCACATTCATCGAGAGATTTTTCTATGGATGATTTTGCGTGCAAAAAAATCCATTAAGTTTGATAAGTGTAAAACTTAACGTGTATTGTTTTGTATTTAACATGAGCTTAAATTGTTATTCAATAGATGAAACAGATTACAGCGCAGATTGTAATCACTCATTCTGCCAATGGTAATGGAGTAATGCAGGCATTGTGAAAACTGACTTGCTGTTAACACGGTGAGAAGGGCAATAACAATGCGGTCAACGAAATCGGTTAATGAGCGCGTCCGCTTATTAAGTAATTGGTTTAACTACGTATGAAGCCAAGATGACTTGGATTGAACTAGTTAAGCTAAGTGACGAAAATAAGAGGAAGTAGATTGGAACTTTTTACTGCGGATGTGAGTCCGGAAAAACAGAAAATAGCTAAAGCTAACGCTTTGATTCAGCCGAATCATAAAGCGTACGGCCAACTGAATAAGCATGCTTATTTCAGTCAAAGTTATGCCGACTTACATGCTAGACCTTTTCCCGTTTCAAATGTGCCTCTTCGCGTTTCACAAGTTTGTTTTCTTCACCAAGAGGGCGATAGCCAAACCATTGAATTAGCTCACCTACATGAATTATGTCATCGATACAGCGTCAATCCTCCTTTAGCCAATGCGTCATGTTTTTACCAAAAGATGGGTGAATATGAAATTAGGTGGGAGCGTCATACTGAATTTAGTAGCTATACCTTTTTAATACATGACAGCGGATTAAAACCCTTTGATTGTCCACCCATAGCGCTAGTACCCATTGATTGGCTTGAGGGCGTATCAGGTGAGTTAATTGCTGCCGTGCATATTGATGCGTTAAGTGAAGATAGCGTGATCTTAGAAAGAGATCATTTACGTCAATACTTTGAGGGACAACGGTTAATGGGCTCTGAGTTACATAATGGCGAGGCTATTATACTCAGCGCATTACGACTACATGAGGATAATTTTAACCGAATATTATTGGTTAATTCTAGCTTGAATGAATGTCAAAGTGGTCGCGTACTTAGAGCTTTATTAGAGATTGAAGCCTATCGAAATATGACCTTATTGGCTTTTCCGCTTGCACAACAAGTGAGCGTTAAAGTTAGTAAAATGGAATCGCAATTGGCGATGTTGCTCAAGAAGCAAAAAGATATTAAATCGTCGAATGATGAGCAGCAACAACTGGCTGAGTTGTCATCAATGGCAGCCAATATTGCTGAAATTATCGCTAGCTCGCGTTATCGCTTTGATGCAGGCAGTGCTTACTATGAAATGGTAAGAAGTCGACTGGCTGAATTAGAAGAAAAAGACATTAATGAATTACAGACGTTTAGTGCTTTTATCGACAGACGGTTATCTCCCGCTTATCGAACTGTACTTGCAGCAAAACGCAGGCTTGATGATTTATCGAGTCGAGTCGATCGCGCTAGTGACTTTTTACGCACCCGTATTGATATGGCTATTGAAGCACAAAATCAAGCTTTGCTGACATCAATGGACAAAAGAGCGCAGATGCAATTCAACTTACAACAAACAGTTGAAGGGCTTTCAGTAATTATTATGACGTATTACGTGCTGGCACTGTGCAAGTATTTATTGGATGCCAGTAGTAGCCTTGGTTATACATTTAATAGGGAAGTCGCCTTGACGTTGTTGATGCCAGTTGTACTTATTAGTGTTTGGATGTTTAGTCGCCGCATAAAAAATGCAGTAAAGAAAATTGCGCCCTGATGGTAATAATCTATTGGTTAACAATGAAATGAGTTTGTTATTTATACCATTGTGAACAGCGTTTTAAATGGTTTGGTTTGTGTACTCCCCTAAAGGGGGTACTTAACTTGATAGGGCTAGCATAGTCTAAGTTATTATTATTATAGCGGGATCAAAAAATGTATACATATAACAAGCTCTATATTAATGGTGACTGGCAATTGCCAAACACTGAAGACACCATTGATGTGATCAATCCGGCTAACTCAGAACTTTGTGCTAAAACACCTAGTGCATCAATTGAAGATGTTGATAAAGCAATATCAGCAGCGAAACAGGCATTTGCACACTGGTCGGCAACAACACCAGCAGAGCGAAGTCAGTTAATTGTAGCCATTGCTGATGAAATGCAAAACAGACTAGATGATTTAGCGAGCGCTATAACTACTTCTATGGGTTGTCCTAAACATCTTTCTTTTGATATTCAAGTGCAAGGTGCTATCGACGCCTTTAGAGGTTATGCAGAGATGACGTCTTATGTTGATGAATCATCAACAGAACATGGCGTGATGCAATGTCATTCTGCTGTCGGTGTTTGCGTATTAATAAACCCGTGGAATTATCCGTTATCTCAACTCGTTGGGAAGATAGGCCCAGCACTAGCAACCGGTTGTACTATTGTTGCTAAACCCGCAGAGCAAACACCTTTACAAGACCTAATTTTGGCTGAAATCTTTGACAAAGTTGGCGTACCTGCTGGCGTATTTAACGTAATTACCGGTTATGGTTTCAAAATTGGTGAGCATTTATGTTCACACCCTGACGTTGATATGGTTTCGTTTACAGGTTCTACAGGAGCGGGCATTAAAGTTGCTCAAGCGGCATCAACAACAGTTAAACGTGTTTGTCAGGAACTTGGTGGTAAATCTCCGTTTATTATCACTGAAGATGCAGATTTAGCTGCAGCGGTTCGATATGGCGTTGAAGATGTCATGATTAACTCGGGTCAAACATGCAGTGCATTAACTCGTATGTTAGTGCCTGAGTCGCTTTATCAGCAAGCGATAGTTATCGCCAAAGCAGTAGCAGAAGAAAATGTGGTTGGTGACCCACAAGACGAAAACGTTACCATGGGGCCTTTGAGCTCGTCCTTACAACAAAAAAGAGTTTTAGACTATATCAATATTGGTATTAAAGAAGGTGCTGAACTTGTAACCGGTGGACCAGAAATTCCCGCTCGATTACAACAAGGCGCTTATGTAATGCCAACTATTTTTACCAATGTAACCAATGACATGACCATAGCACAAGAAGAAATCTTCGGACCTGTGTTATGTATGATCCCTTATTCAGACGAACAAGAAGCAATTAAAATTGCCAATGATACTGTCTTTGGGTTGTCATCAGGTGTTTTTGCAAAAGATGCAAACGCTGCATTACAAATAGCTCGAAAAATCCGTGCTGGACAAAGTTATATTCAAGGCACTTATTTCAATTCTCATGCACCGTTTGGTGGCTTTAAGCAGTCAGGAAATGGTCGTGAATGGGGTATTGAAGGATTACGCGAGTTTATTGAAGTGCAGTCTATAATTATAACTTAGGGGAAAGTATGAGTGAACAACATTTACATGAGAAGACGCTTGGAAAAAGGGATATATTTTTATTCTGTATTTCAGCCGTATTATTACTAGATACCTTAGCTGCTGGGGCCGTAATGGGTCCAACCGTTATATTTTGGTGGGTAATACTGACTATCTTTTTCTTAGTACCTTTCGGTGCTATCAGTACTGAACTTGGTTCAGCTTACCCTGAACAAGGTGGTATTTATGCTTGGGTAAAAAGAGCATATGGCCAAAAAATGGCATCACGAGTTAGCTGGTATTACTGGTCTAATGTTGCGGTGTGGGTGCCTGCTATCTTCATTCTTTTTGCTGGGGTATTCTCGCAAATATTCATGCCTGATATGTCGCTAACAGCACAAATTATCATGGGTGTGGTTCTTATATGGGTAGTGGTTTTTGTTAATATTGTTGCCTTAAATGTCGGTAAGTGGATCCCAAATATTGGTGCAGCGATTAAGTTAATTATTTTTGCATTATTAATTATCGGTGGCATCTTGTATGGCATGGAGCACGGTATTGCGAATGAATTTACCTTAGCAACGATGATCCCAAGCACAGAAAATGGCGGCTTGAGCTTACAATATTTACCTGCAGTTGTTTACGGTATGCTCGGTTTTGAGTTAGCCAGTGCAAGTAGTGCTGAAATGAAAGATCCTCGTAAAGATTTACCTAAAGCTGTTTTCTCATCAATTGCTGTAGTGGTAGGTGCTTATATCTTAGCAACAACTGCGATATTAATTGCACAGCCTGCTGATAAAGTGGATGTGGTTGATGGTTTGATGGATACCTTAGGTCAGTTCTTCGGCGGTAGCCCATTGGGTGATGCTTTTGTTGTTATTCTTGGTGTTGGTGCACTTTATACTTTCTTTTCAAATGGTGCAACGTGGGCAATGGGTGCTAACCGTGCAGCAGCAGAAGCCGCTATAGATAAGGAATTACCGGCATTGTTTGCGGTTGAATCTAAGCATGGTACACCAGTAGGTGCGTCAATATTACTCGGTATTTCTGCTTCAGTATTACTGATTTTATATGGAGTGATGGCAGGTAATAACGAAGATTTATTCTGGTCTTTATTTGCTTTTAGTGGTGTTATTTTCATGTTGCCTTACGTTGCTGTGTGTACAGCCTTTGTCAAAATTCGTGAAAAGCATATTGGTGTTAATGGCAAAATTGCAGAGGATGGTACCTTTAGATTTCCAGGTAGCCCTAAATTTGTAAAAGCTTGTGCTTATCTTTGTGCTGCGATATTAATGGTGACGATAACGTTATTTATTTATACACCAGGTGAAGGCGTGGCTTGGGAAGTATTATGGGGTGCAATTGGTGTCATCATTTTGGGTGAAGTAGTTACCTACAGTGGCGCTAAAAAAATGAAAACAGCTACAGCGTAAGCAATATTGAGTTTGGTATTGTTATCGTTTGAAACAGCGACTCTTTTGAGTCGCTGTTTTGTTTGTATTTCAAACTTTACTATTATTAAATAGGAACTTTTGTTAAGTGCGGTCATTTTATGAAATTAGATAAATATAGTTTAGCGCTAATTGAGCTAACTCAGCATGTTGGTACAGAGCAGTTTTACTCTAAGTTGAAAGACTTTTTTAAAGTCACGTTTGATTTTGATGAGCTACTTATTTTGCAATTTCATAAGTCTGCAGTGACAAAGTTACATTATCGTTATGGCAATGATGGTAAAAAAAACAGGCTGTATGGTGAGGAGTCTTGGCGCTATTTAACACGTTTGTATGTACTAGATCCTTTTTACCGAGTCTTTGCTGATAAAGGCAGAGATGGCTTTTTCTCACTCGATGAAATTGCTCCTGATGAGTTTTCAAGCAGTTATAGTTCTTACTTTAATTTTTTATCACTCACTGATGAGGTAGGTTATCTATTTCCGATAGATAAGGATAATTGTTTGCACCTTGATATTTCTCGATTTGGCAATACTGATAAGTTTTCATCGACAGATAAAGAAAAGTTTAAACAGTTAGTTACCCCCATGCAGCACCTATGTAATAGCCACTTAGCTATGATGGATGAAAGCAGCGAAATTACCCATTCAAATGTTGAAAATGTATTACTCAATTTTGGCAAAGACATCTTAACAAAGAAAGAATATCAGGTGTGCCAGTTGTTACTTCAAGGCCATTCTACTAAAGCGATTGGCACTATTATGTCTATTGGCTACGAAACCGTAAAAATGCATAAAAAAAATATTTATGGAAAAACGTTTTTATCAAGCCAGTCTGAGCTATTGGCTTTGTTTATTGATATTTTGCAATCAGATTCATTAGAAAAAGATGTAGACCATTTATCTATCCATGTTGAAGAACAATGACAGTAACTCCTACCAAATAAATTCAGTAGCTACCTTTTAGGGGGTATCTAAAAACTCTCATCAGGTTAACTTAGTACTACAAGAGATGGTGTGTACGAGGAATATTTATAAAAGTGAGACTTTTATAAATAGCTTACTTTGTAGCGGACACCAATGTAATATTATAGAGGAGTTAGTACTGTGCAAGACCAAGCGAAACTAGCGTTAGAGAATACGAAATTCACCCCATTTTGGTTAGACAACCCAGATCGCCCAGCTGCTGAAGCTAAGCTTACAGCAGAAATAACCACCGATTTATTAATTGTTGGTAGCGGTTTTACTGGGTTGTGGACGGCGGTACAAGCCAAAGAACAAAATCCTGATCGAGCAATTATTGTTATAGAAGCCAATACCGCTGCTATTGGTGCATCAGGTCGTCCAGGTGCCATTTTATCTACCTCATTAATGCATGGTATGGAAAACTCTAACCGCTTATTTGCAAATGATATGGAAGAGTTGGAGCGCCTTGGTAAAGAAAATATGGATCAGTTCCGTGACACTATTGAAAAATACAATATTGATTGTGATATTGAATGGACAGGTGAATTAACAGTTGCTGTGGGGAAACATGGCATTGACGATATTGAAGGGGAACATGAGCTGTACGTTAAATTTGGCCACGATGCTCACTTGTTAGATAAAAAGCAAATTCAAGCTGAGATTAACTCTCCACTGTTTGATGGTGGCCTTTGGTCAAAAAAACGCTCAGGTACTATTAACCCGGCTAAAATGGCCTGGGGCCTAAAACGCGTTGCAAAAGATCTTGGTGTAGTGTTTTATGAAAATACACCTATGCTGACAAGTAAAACGCGAGGACAACAGGTTGTTGTTAATACACCAGAAGGCAGTGTTACAGCGAATAAAGTTATTTTAGCGACCAATGCATTCACTAAACATAAAAAGAAAATCAGTACACGGGTAGCCGCCATTCGCGACCGCATTGTCATGACTGAGCCACTTACTGAAGCGCAGATTGCTGAGCTTGGTTGGAAAAACAGACAAGGTATTTACGATACTAGAACGCAGTTAAACTATATGCGCTTAACCAAGGATAACCGTGTTTTATTTGGTGGTCGTTTAGGTTACTTTTTTGACAACGATACCGATCCAGAACATGATAAAACTCCTGAGCCATTTATTAAATTGGTGGGCATGTTATACAAAACGCTACCGGCATTAAAAGATATTAAAATATCGCATGCGTGGAGTGGCCCTATCGCTTTAACAACCAGAATGGCAGTGCATTATCAGTATTATCACGGTGGAAAAATGATTTATGCTGGTGGTTATTCTGGTTTTGGTGTTACCGCAAGTCGCTTTGCCTCACGTGTTGCCTTAGCGATTGTTGATGATGTTGATATTCCTGAACGTAATTTAGAGTTTTCGAAAACCGTTCCTGCTTGGATCCCACCTGAGCCATTTCGTTGGATTGGTGCCAAGATCACTATGTATGCATTAGATACCTGTGATGCAAAAGGTGGCTGGAGAATACCTTGGTTAAACCTTGTTGATAAAATGGGTTTCCCATTAAAGCCGTAAGTCATTTCTCTCCCAATTAGCTTGAAATCTTATAACCCGAATTTTAAATTATTATCAATATGGCAGTAACGCTAAAGCGTTATTGTGATATTGGTTCACATGACTATTTAAGTTATATACCCGCTACCATTCAAAGTACTCGATTTCAGTGGGAGTTAAAAACGATTTAGGCAAGGTATTCATTGTAAGGAATGGTTGTTCCATTGTTCAAATGAGTAACGTAGCATAAATCGTTTTTAAACCCATCGTAGAAGGATGTGAGTCATTCCATTTTGTTGTTGTAGTAATAAAATAGGGAATAACCATTATTTAATCACTGCGCCTAAAACTGAAATGACTCACAACCTCTGAAACACGCATCTTGATTGGTAACGGGTATAAGATATCAGTAAGCACTGCGTGATGAGCATACACAATCCTTACTTATTTTGGTAGAATGGAATAATTTAAGGAGAGCACTTTTATGCCAAATTACGTTGTAGGACACAAAATACCTGATTCAGATTCTATCTGTTCAGCTATCGCATTATCATATTTAAAAACCACGCTAGGCGAGGAAACTGTTCCTGCTCGTTTAGGTGAGCTTACCCCTGAAACGATGTTTATCTTAGATAAGTTTGGTTTTGAACAACCAGAGCTAAAAACTAGCTATGCTGGCGAAGGCGTTTATATTGTTGATCACAGCGATATTGAACTTGCTCCAGATGATATTGATGAAGCGACTATCTTAGGTATTATTGATCATCACAAACTTGGTGATTTAACAACGTCTACACCGCTTGAAATATGGGTTCGCCCAGTAGGCTGTACTAATACAATCATCAAAATGATGTATGATTTCAATAATGTTGAGATCCCAAAAAATATAGCGGGCGCGATGATGTGTGCCATTTTAAGTGATACCGTTATTTTTAAATCACCTACTTGTACAACTGCAGATATTAAATGTGTAGAAGCATTAGCTGAAATTGCTGGGATTGAAGATTTTAAAGAACTTGGCATGGATATGTTTAGAGTAAAATCTGCTGTTGAAGGTACTCCTGTTAGAGATCTAGTAAAACGAGATTTTAAAGATTTCAATATGAACGGCAAAAAAGTGGGTATAGGCCAACTTGAAGTTATTGATTTAGCCGTTTTTGATGACATTAAAGATGCGTTATATGCTGATATTGCTGAGTTAAAAGCTGAGGGTGATCGTCACAGTGTTTTCCTACTATTAACTGATATTATGAAAGAAGGCTCAGAGTTGTTGATTGCGAGCGATAGCGATACGTTAGCTGAGCAAGCATTTGGTGTTACACCAAAAGAGGGTAAAGCTTGGTTAGACGGTGTACTTAGCCGTAAAAAGCAAGTTGTGCCACCACTGCAAGAAATTCTTCTCAAATAGCAAGCATTGAACAGAAATTGAATAAAAAAAACCCAGCAATTGCTGGGTTTTTTTATGGGGATAATTAAATATTACGCACGTTCAAATACTGTTGCAATACCCTGACCTAAGCCGATACACATAGTAGCTAAACCAATATTAACATCTTGCCCTTCCATCAAGTTAATCAAGGTACCTGAGATACGTGAACCTGAACAACCTAAAGGATGACCTAATGCAATAGCACCACCATTTAAGTTAATTTGATCCATTTTATCTTCCACTTTTAATGAGCGAACACAAGACAATGCTTGTGCAGCAAAAGCTTCATTGAATTCAAATAACTCAATATCTGCAATAGATAAACCAGCACGTTTTAGTGCTTTCTTCGTCGCAGGAACTGGACCAAAGCCCATGGTAGCAGGATCGCAACCAGCAACAGCCATACCACGAATTTTAACGCGTGGTGTTAAACCTAGTTCTTTTGCTTTAGCAGCAGACATAACCAACATGGCTGAAGCGCCATCTGATAACGCAGATGAAGTACCTGCAGTTACTGTACCGTTTGCAGGGTCGAACACTGGGCGTAATGCTGATAAGCTTTCCGCTGTTGTTTCAGGACGAATAACTTCATCGTGCTCTACTAATGTAAGTGCACCAGTAGCATCATGACCTTGTGTTGCAACAATTTCATTATCCCAACGACCAGCTAATTGTGCTTCATAAGCTTTTTGATGCGAACGTGCACCAAAGGCATCTTGCATTTCACGGGTAATACCGTGTTGCTTACCTAATAACTCAGCCGTTAAGCCCATGTTACCAGAGGCTAAAGCGATATTTTTATTCAGTGCTGGATCAAAATCAACGTCATACATCATAGGTACGTGACCCATGTGCTCTACGCCACCAATAAGGAATACATCGCCTTGTCCTGACATGATGCTAGTACTTGCTTGATGTAACGCTTCCATAGAAGAGCCACATAAGCGGTTTACCGTAACGCCACCAATAGACTTTGGTAAACCAGCAAGCAATGAAGCATTACGTGCAATATTGAAACCTTGTTCTTTAGTTTGTTTCACACAACCCCAAATAACATCTTCGATGTCTTCTGGGTTTAATGCAGGGTTACGTACTAAAATTTGTTTCATTAAGTGTGCTGATAATGCTTCAGCACGTACATTACGAAAAACACCGGCCTTAGAGCGACCCATTGGAGTTCGGATGCAGTCTACAATTACAACTTCGTTCATTTTATTCTCCTCGGCTTAAGCTAATTTAACATCAGTAGTGAAATATGATTTACCTGACTTTGCCATTTCACGTAGGCCATCAGTTACATGATAAATTTCGCCTAAATCAGCATACTTATCAGCCATTGCGATGAAGTTATCTAAACCTAGAGTTTCTAAGTAGCGAATTGCACCACCTCTAAATGGAGGGAAACCAACGCCATAGATTAAGCCCATATCAGCTTCAGCTGCGGTATCAACCACACCTTCTTCTAAACAACGAACCACTTCATTAACCATAGGGATCATCATTCGAGCTATGATCTCTTCGCTGCTGAAGTCTTTTTTATCAGCACAATGTTGACCAAGTAATTCGTAAGCAACAGGAGCAGGAACTTTCATTGGACGACCACGTTTATCTTTGATGTGATCGTAAAAGCCTTTGCCATTCTTTTGACCTAAACGTTCGTTAGCATAAAGGGTGCTAACAGGGTCATTGTCAATTTTTTTCATACGCGTAGGGAAACCAGCTGACATAACACCTGTACAGTGATCAGCAGTATCAACGCCAACAACATCAAGTAAATATGCAGGGCCCATTGGCCAACCGAATTGTTTTTCCATTACTTTATCAATAGCGGTAAAGTCAGCACCTTCAAGTACTAACTGGCTAAAGCCAGCAAAGTATGGGAATAAAACACGGTTAACATAGAAACCTGGGCAATCATTAACAACAATTGGGGATTTACCCATTTTAGCGGCATAAGCCACTACTGCCGCAACAGTTTCATCCGAGGTATCTTTACCGCGAATAACTTCTACTAATGGCATTTTATTTACAGGGTTGAAAAAGTGCATACCACAGAAGTTTTGTGGACGTTTTACGCTTTGCGCCAATAAATCGATTGAGATAGTAGAAGTATTTGAAGTTAGAATAGCATCTTCACTGATTACACCTTCAACTTCAGCTAAAACCATGCCTTTAACTTTAGGGTTTTCAACAACAGCTTCAACAACAATATCTACGTCTTTAACACTGTCATAACTTAATGATGGAGTGATGTTGTTTAATACACCAGCCATTTTCTTAGCATTCATACGACCACGTTCAACTTGCTTAGTTAAAATGCCCGTAGCGGTTGTTAAACCTAAATCAAGTGCTTGATCATTAATGTCTTTCATAATGATTGGGGTGCCTTTATAAGCAGATTGGTATGCAATACCACCACCCATAATACCAGCACCTAATACAGCCGCTTTATTGACTGCTTTTGTCGCAAGTTTACTTGCTTTCTTAGCTTTGCCTTTGATTACTTGGTCTGCCATAAACAAACCAATTTGTGCTGTAGCGGCATCTGTTTTCGCTAATTTAGCAAAACCAGCATTTTCGGCAGCCATTGCACCAGTGCGATCTAACTTAGCACTAGCAATCAATGTATTTATCATGACCATTGGGGCAGGGTAATGCTTACCAGCTTTAGCAGCAATCATACCTTTACAGGTAGTTGATGACATGATTAGTTCTGTAGGTGATAAATTTAATGGTTCAAGCTTAGGCTGGCGTTTCGCGCGCCAATCTAATTTGCCATCAATGGCCAATTTAAGCATGCTAATAGCAGCAGCATGTAAATTTTCTGGCTCTACAACAGCATCAATAGCACCTTGTGCTAGTGCTGCTGCAGGTTTAAATGCTTTACCTGTAGACATCCAAGTTGCGGCATTATCGAAACCAATAACGCGTGGTAGTCTTACTGTGCCACCAAAACCAGGCATTAATCCTAGTTTAACTTCTGGTAGTCCGATACTGGCATTAGTCGCTGCAACACGGTAATCACATGCAAGCGTCATTTCACAACCACCACCTAAAGCGATGCCATTAATAGCAGCGATAGTTGGTAATTGAATATCTTCAAATGAGTCAAATACATCTGAGGCACGTTTTGCCCAAGATGCTAGGGTATCTTCTGGTTGGCTAAATGAAACTAAAAATTCTGTAATGTCAGCACCAACAATAAATGTTGATTTACCTGAGGTAACAATTACCCCTTTGGCTTCACTGCAATCATTTATAGCTGCAACTACAGCGATGTACTCTGCAAAGGTTGCTTGATCGAATTTATTTACTGAGCCTTGGGCATCGAACTTAAGTTCGACGATACCATCCTCAAGTAGCTGAGCACTAAGGCTTTTGCCTTGATATATCATACTATGTCTCCTTCACCTAATAAGTGGTGTTGATGTATTGATGAATATTTATGTTTAGACCAAACCGATAAAAATACCCATTTGGCAATTAATATGTTCTGTTTTTAGCTATGCCTGAAATTAATCGACAACTGAGTGTGCCTTTAAAGAAAGTAAAATGCAATAAATTTAAAACAGCTGTTTTAATTGTTTGTTTGTTTTCGGGCGTTGATTAATAAAAAGACAAATAAAAAAGCACTCTATCCATTAAGAAAAGAGTGCTTCAATAAATATTGGTAATAATAAGCCATGCTAAAGCTTATTTTTTGTAGTGTTAACTTTGTTGTTGTAAAAAATTGATAAACTCATCAGCTGGCATTGGTTTAGCGTAATAGAAACCTTGTACCTCATCACAGCCTAATTCAATTAAACGCTCTTGCTGCTCAATTTCTTCAATGCCTTCAGCAATGACTTTAAGTTGCATCTTTTGGCCTAAGTTAATAATAGTTTCGGCAATAACCGATTGACCTTCTTTATGAATATCAGTAACAAAAGCACGATCAACTTTTAGGCGATCAAGAGGAAGTTTTTGTAAGTAACTTAACGAAGAGAATCCCGTACCAAAGTCATCCAATGCTATGCTTATACCTTGGGCTTTCAACTTGGTTAATGCATCAATGATGATTTGCGGTTCATCCATTAAAATGTTTTCAGTAATTTCTAACTCAAGTTTGTTCGGTTTAATTTCATGTTGAGTCATTGTATTGATTATATTATCAACAAAATTATCTTGTCTAAATTGTGGGATAGATACATTGACTGAAATACTAAGCTCAGAAAAATTTTCTTCTAATATCTTTAACTGCTTACATGCTTGGCTAATTACCCAGTCGCCGATTTCAATAATTAAACCTGAATATTCGGCTAAAGGAATAAAAACAGCAGGGGAAACAAATTTACCATCAGCAGTGCGCCAGCGTAATAACGCCTCAGCACCAATAACTTTACCTGTAGTTAATGATAATTGTGGCTGATACCAGAGCTCGAGACAGTTATTGGCAAAATCATTCCGCAGTTGGCGAATCATGTTTAGGCGCCATTGCATTTGATCTTCAATATCAGAATGATAATAAGCAAAATGCTCTAAACGATTCTTTTTGGCGATATTCAACGCAATATTAATTTGATTTAGTACTTGTACGCCACTGCTTTGCGCATGTTCTTTAGTACACAAGCCAAAGCAAGCATTGATTGGCAGGTGTTGTTCGCCTGCAGCAAAAGGTTGGTGGAATAAAGCAATTAACTTTTCAGGGGTTAAACAATCTGCTGGACCAATAATACCAAAAACGTCTGCCCCTACGCGTGCAAGTTCACAGTCACAACCTATGCTTTGTATTCGTTGACCTACAGCAGTAAGCAGCTGATTACCAATATCTTGTCCTAAGGCATCATTAATATCACTAAAATGGTTAATATCAATTAGGGCGGCAACGGTATTTTGACATTCGTTTTGAGCAAAATTATCAAGTAAGCGAACGAACTCAAGACGATTCGGTAAGTTAGTTAACCAATCTCTATAAGCAGCGTTGGTAAGCTTTTGAAATAGGTGTACATTTTCATAGCCTACTGCGACACCCGTTAAAAAGACATTCAATAATTGTGTTTGGATTTCGGTTAACGGACTAGAAATTCGGACATGAATGACTGCACGATAATCACCTTTAGCAACATAAAGGTTGAGGCTGTCATCGAGATACTGATGCTTTTGTTGTAAGTAACAAGCTTTCACTTGTTTACTCGCGTGGTGATCTTGTAACGTATCAATTTTTTGATTGATTAAATTATCATCAAAACCCATTTGCGCTAAAACATAAAAGCTCAAGTCATCGATGTTATCAATTATGCCTTGGCCTCTAGCGCAAAAAACTGCTGATATATCATCACTGATGAGGGTTCTTAATTGTGCTAAGACGCTTTGACTATAAGTCGAAAGGGAATGCTGAGAAGATAACTCAGTAGCGCCAGAAACAATTTTCTCAAGACCTTGACGGTTTTCATTGACGGTAGCTATTTGTTGGAAAGAGCGAATAGCGGCAAAAACGGTAGTGACTAACTTACGGCGAGTTAGCTCTGTTTTTGTTTTATAATCATTGATATCGTATTCTTTTATCACACTCTCTTCAGGAGCATAGCCAGGTTGCCCTGTACGTAAAACAATACGGATATCTTTTCGCTGTAATGTCTCTCTTATATATTTGACAACATTTAGCCCGGCATCATCAGTTTCCATGACTACATCGAGTAGTACGAGAACTATGTCATCATTTTTTTCAATTAGTTCACAGGCATCTTTACCTGAATAAGCATGTAAGTACTCAAGACGGCGACCTAAGACAACAAGGTCTGATAATGCCAATTGAGTCACAGAATGAATTTCTGGATCATCATCAACAATTAGGACTTGCCAAGTTTCATTACTGCCAAACGCTAAAATTTCGTCTTCATCACTATCATCGATGAATAAAAAGTCATCATGTGAATTTTCTGATGCTTGCATACCGCCCTCATAACTAAGCATATTATCCGGAAATATAAATAGTTAAAATTGAAATTTATTTTAATGAACTTAACTATAACTCAATACTACTTTTTTACACCATTGAGGCTGTCTCTTATACACATCTGACGCTGCCGACGAAGAGGATAGTGTAGAT
>OJBR01000373.1_pt1 | contig 21560 bp, 20 predicted proteins | sample 1591161 | NCBI WGS metagenome assembly OJBR01 (sample SAMN05416803, study PRJEB24817) | seawater metagenome | isolation source: Sea water | place: Canada:Atlantic | collected 2013-07
TAAGAGACAGGTATTGATGTTAACTTGCTAGAATGGATTGATAGGTCAAACACCTCCGTACATTCCTTTAGTTTTTCTTGTTTGAAGAATAGCTAAGTTCTAGCGAATCTTAATCGTGTTAGTAGTAAAGGGCATTCGAAAATGCAGTCAAAAACTTTTATTTTTATTTTAATCGCTTGTGGAACGGTGATAGGGCTTGCAGGCACTGACTTAGTGTTACCTGCTATTCCTATGTTACCAACTTATCTTGGAGGTGATTTAAAGGCTGCTCAATGGGTGTTAGCTGCATTTGCTTTAGGCACAGCCATAGGTTTACTTATGTATGGAGAGTTAGGTTCTCGCTTTAAAATAGGAAACTTATTAGTGGTATCTTTGCTTAGCTATGCAACCATTTCATATATTTCAACCTATGCAACTTCACTATTTGAGTTATCATTTTTACGTTTTTTTCAGGGAGTTGTTGCCGCTGGCCCAGCAGTTTTTGCACCTGTGATGGTTAAATCAATGTTTGAATCACGCGCTGCAATTGCAATGCTTGGCCGTATTGGTAGTCTTGAATCAGTTACTCCTGCACTAGCACCAATACTTGGTGCATGGTTACTGGAAATGTTTGGTTGGAAGGCTTCATTTTATATCACTGCGATAACGGCATTACTTTTAAGTATTATTTGGTTGCTCAGTAAAAAAACTAGGCAAGGTTTTGGTTATTCACAAAACTCAACAGAGGGATACTTTTCACTCGTTAAAAATAGGAGTTTCATACGCCATGCATTAAGCCAAGCTTTCACTTTAGGTGCACTTATAGTAATTGTCTTTGCTGCTCCAACAGTCATAACAACCACTATGGATGGCAAGTTGTCAGACTTCATTACTATGCAAGTGATAGGCGTTGCTTTTTTCATCGTTAGTGCAAATACATCACATAAGTTAGTAGAGCGTTTTGGTGATGAAATAGTAATTACTTTTGGCTCTGCGCTATCTGCGCTAGGGTGTATTGCTATTTTTTCTCTTGGTCTATTTTCGTCAAAGCCCTCCGTAGAATTATTGTGGTCTTTCTTTGTATGCGTAAACTTAGGGTTTGGCATCAGAGCACCTGTAGGATTTTATAAGGCTCTTCAATCTGCTGGAACCAATGAATCTAGAGGCTCTGCTCTTATTGTATTATTTATAATGCTTACTGTGGCTATTGGTACAGCACTGGTTGCACCATTCATTGAAGAAGGCTTAGTGTACGTGGGAGCAATAGCTGCAAGTATTTCCATTGCTTCTGTATGGTTGTCGTCTAGATTTGCCGATAGCTGGGAAAAGCGATTCGTTGCAGAGGAAATTAGCTAGTAATAAAGAGACATATACCTGCCCCTAGTTTGGAGCAGGTATTTTTCTTAAATAATATCGTCTTTATAAAAATATGAATTACTCTTTTGATGTAGTTCTAATTCATATTAATTAACTGAGCTTTTTAATTATTTAAAAATTCAGAAAGCACGTCAATATCTTTTACTTCTAGTTGATTAGAAATTTTTTCTACAAACCCCATACTTAGTAATTCACTAACCACACGTCTATAGACTCTTTCCGAGCAGCCAAAACGTTCTGCTTCCTTATAGCCTTGAGTAAAATTAATGTTCGGTTTGTTCTTTAGATAGCGTTGCTCAATGTCCCAAGCAATATTATATATTAAAGGATGTAATATTCTGTTTGTTGTGACTTCAACGGTTGTTTGATAATGCCGTGAAAGTGACTGACAAAGCCATATTGATATATTAGGTTCGTTTTGCATTAACTCAATGATAAACGTAATTGGAATAACAGTCACTTTTGTTTTTTGGCTCGCGCATACATCAAATTGACATTTCGTACCTGTATGTAATTCAATCTCCCCAATTAGGTGATTATGAGCAGGATAACGACCAAGGCTTAAAAAGCGACCGTTTCTAGCAGAATGTCCAACAGTGAATTGACCCGATTCAATCCAATATAACTCACGCAATTCTTGCCCCTGTGTGATTAGAAGATCACCAGAGCTGAATTCCCTTTCTTCCAGTTTATGTTCATTTTTAAGCTTTATAAATAGCTCATAACCTTGTTGAGCAGAGTTTTTTAATGTTTCCATTTTAAAGCGAACTATTTGTTTGGTTAATAGAATCAAACATTAACATTGACGGAAAAATTATGCGCTAAAATTAATTACTACAAGATTTATTTCTACTGCATAGAAGTTTTTGTTTTTTAAGTATTAAGTCAATGTCTACTATTTTGAGGCAAGATCACAGAGCGATTATCGGACATTTATTTGCCCGATAATCGCTCTACTTAATGGCGGTTTTTTATAACTTTGCTCAATTGTAAATATGTTACTTAATAATAAAAGATTACTTTTTCAATTTCGCTTTCCTATTCTTTGCGATGCTCAAACCATCTCTTAAATTTAACGTCATTAAGCTTATATTGATAAAGCCCGCAAGCAGTTCAATTATTTGTACTGTATAAAAAGTAGTGTCTAAGGTTCCTGAAACAGCAGTATTTTTTAGGAAAATTGCAGCTGGTATAAGTATCAACACCCCGTTTGCCGCTATAAATGGCATGCGTTTCTTTTTCATACCAATAACACCTGACTTTGCATTTGGCGCAAGTTTGTTGCCAGTTATTCCAGCAATAGCCATCGTAGGTAAAAGTATCCAAATAGCATAAAAAATATAGGTTTTAACCGTTATTATTAACGCCTTATCACCTATTATTTCAGACACTAAACTGCTGAGGAAAAATGTGGATATTAATAACAATGCTATTGTTGCTGAAGCTGCGTGTAATTTGATTAAGTTCTGTCTCATTTTATTTCTCCGGTTACCAAAGTGAACGATATTTCATATGGCATGAACGACATGCTGAGCTTGCCTCATCCATTGCATTTTCTACTTGATTTTCGTCGCGTGCTTTACTCGCTTTTTCTACTTGACGGTAGAATAAAGACCAATCATTTATCTTTTTTTCAAAGCTAGGCCATTCTTTCAAAATCTTTTTTTTGCTACGTCCGTCCCCAATAGATTCTTTTGGGAATAGCTGCTTAAGTTTCAAAACATCCTGACTAACTTGATTTGCTAATCTTTCTGATTTTTCCCAATTCAATTCATCAACTAAATCTTCTAACATTTCAGTATTTTTTTCAATTTTCTTAAACAGCTGTTGTCGCTCTTTTGTCACCGGTTGTTCAGCGTAGGAGTTACCGCTAGAGACAACGAAAGCAAGCGCAATGAATAGCCAGTTCTTCATGTTCATTTTCTCATTCATTTAGATTAAGTTGGTGACAGCATAACTTGCAAATGATATATTTGCAAATGCAACATTATCATTTGTGAGGTTTATATGTTAAAAGTTTGGGATATACCAACAATAATTTACCATTGGGTTCAAGGTACTCTATTTATAGGTTTGGCATTTAGTGGATTTGGTTTTTTTGGCTCTGAAGTATTACATGAAAGGTTTGGGGTCATATTAGCCATATTAATTTTATGGCGTATTGGTTGGGGATTTATCGGAAGTGATACATCTCAATTCAAAAATTTTGCGCCAAGCATTAATAAATTGCGAGATTATGTCAAAGGTAATGAAAAACAGTATGTTGGACATAACCCTCTAGGAGGGTTAATGGTACTTTTAATGTTGACGCTGCTATTTTCACAAGCTTTAACAGGAATTGCCTTATCAGAGCTTATTGACAGTAAAGCCATTTTCGAACGACAAACGATTAAATTTTTAAAAAATGTTCATGAAATGAACGCATTAGCCTTAATAGTAGTTAGTTGCATACATATATTGGCAATTTTGCTTTATCAATTAAATGGAAAGCCTCTATTGATGGCTATGATAACGGGTTATAAAAAAAGCAAAGAAACCGCTATTCTTCTTTATTTTGCCAGTATACGTAAAGCGTTTGCTTTATTAGCTATATGCACTATAGCTATGATGTTTATTCTTAAATTAATGAGTTAGGAGATATGATTATTGACAATCCATATGAACCAAAGTTACCTAGAAATATGAGCTTTGGATGGCACATTGCCGTACTAGGTGCCAACATGAGCGATAGTTTAGATAAAGAGCTTAAAAGTATCGGTTTAAGTATAAATCAATGGCCGACACTTTTTGCTTTATGGGAAGAAGATGGCTTAACTCAAACAGAACTGACCAGCCGATGCAATACCGCACACTACACTACGACGCGTTTATTGGATTCGTTAGAAAAAATGGGATTGGTTGAGAGACAACCTCATCCTACGAGTAGACGGGCACATCTCGTTTACTTAACTGAGAAAGGAAGAAACCTTGAAGAAGAGGCCGTTACTAAAGCACGGGCTGTTAATGCTAAGTTTTTAAGCTCACTTTCTAAAAAAGAACAAGAGCAAGTAGCGTCACTTATTTTAAAAATGACAACGGCTCCACCAGTATAGATAAAAATATAAATGACTAATGATGAATTCCTATTTTATCTACACTACTGAATAGCTATATTCGGCGTAAGGTTTACATTAAGTGACGAGAAGTCGACGGCATCAATGATGCTTGAACCAGCCCCACAAACGAGTAGTAAATTTTGGTTAGTGTTTCCCTAAATATGAACAGGATTTCACAAAAGCTAATGTCAGCAATTGCCTAGGAGCTGAAGTATTGATTTAGTCACTCGTGATTGCCGCAATTCGCACTATCGAGACTTAATCACTTTTGCCACTTTACTGACTTATTTAGACGATGTTTTACCTTAAATAAATAATTCTATCGCCCTCAGGCTGTTTGAATGTTCTCCTCTAATGGCATCGCACACTTTAATAAAGGATAATCAATCCATTATTAAAGTGTGAAAACGAGTCAAAAAGAAGCTTCAAATCGTTTATTCAGCACTCTCATTATGCACAATGATGAATGTTATAGTCACTCTGCTCACTAGGCTTTGTTAATACGACCAGCAAAACTTATTACAGAGAAAGAATTGCTGCTTTACCGTGGTTTTAAATCATTGTTCATCACCAATCCAAACTTGATGCCATTCATGCAGACTAAAGCCATTTATTGTTACTTCATAATTAACAAACTTATACCCTTTATCAGTCAATAAGTTAAGATATGAGTGAAACAAGCAATCAGATAAGCGATTATAATAAAAACAATGCGTTATAGATTTAATAATTTTGAATTTGATAGTACAAGTTTAGTACTTAAAAAAAATGGTGAGACCTTGGCTATTCGACATAATGAAGCCAAAGTATTGAAACTACTGCTTGAGCATTCGGATAATGTCTTTAGTAAAGAAGATATTTTATCTCATGTTTGGGAAGACAAAGTTGTATCGGAACAAGCTGTTTTTCAAAATATTAGCCATTTAAGAAGCTTGTTGGGTAATCAAGCAATTAAAACCTTTTCAAAACGAGGTTACCAGTGGCAACTCAAAATTGATTCTATTGACTCTGATAGTGAAAGGCTACAGAGCTGTATAAGTTCAAATATAAAAAAGTCGCAAGCAACTTTATTATCAAAATCGAAAAATCAAAATCATTGGCTAATCATTGCGCTAGCCAGTTTGGTTATCTTTATCATTGCCCTAATTAATCTAACTTATGAATCACCTCAAGAAGAGAAAAGATCAGTTATTAAAATGGCTTATATACCTATAAGCAACCAACAAGGAGCTAAGGTTGCTCTTCTTGAAGATAATGAACACTTTGATTTTACCGAACTACCTCAGTTAAATACGGCACATTTTCAAGCTTCAGCGGAGTTTGAGTATCCACTTTTGGCAGATGAACATCCCTTAGTTTTATCTGGTTCTATTCGCACTCATAACAAGCAGACTTATATTGATTTTATATTGAAAGGCCCATTTTCTGATTGGAGAGGTCAAATCTCAGGCATAAGTCAACAAGCTGTTTTAAAGCAGCTTCAACAACATTTACAGCAGCCGGTTATTTATAATCTGCTGAATAAAGTTCAAGCTCCTGAGCTTAAACAAGCAAACTTATCTATTGCTCACCAACAAGCCCCCAATGACCTTATTATCCTTAGCCAACTGATCAATACTTATATAAGGATGGGGGAGCTGGAAAAAGCGATGGTGATGGCTAATAAACTGGAAAAAATTTCTGTTTCACATAACAAAACACAATTTGTAGGCAATGCTCTACTCTTTCAAAGTGAAATTTTAACCCGTAAAGAGTTATTCGAGTTAAGTACCCATAAGCTTAGCAGTGCTATTGAGCAGTTTAAAAAAATTAATGATTTAAGTCGGCAAGCAGACGCTTGGCTTTCGCAGTCTTGGATAGATCATAATCAGAATGACTATCAAGCCATTAGGGAAAGTCTCCTTAAATCAGCACAATTAGCTCTTGATGCCCAAGATAAGGAACGAGAGTTAAGTGCTTTGACTTACCTATCTGTATTAGCATATAAGAATCAACAAGAAGATGATAAATACCTTTATTTAAGACAAGCAGAAAATAAGATGAAGGCTTACCAATTACCTAGTTATCACTTTGCGATAGTGCCATATCACTATGCTATTTTTGCTAAAAGCCTTCAAGACAAAGAGCCTCATTTAAAGCAAGTACTAAAACTTGCTACATTGACACCTGATTTTTGGGCTGCACAAAATAGTCGTCAACAATTGATGAAATACTATATAAGTCAAAACCGCCTGACAGAAGCTCAAGCACTTATCAGTAATATCACTAAAGATAATGCACAGAATTCTTATTTGAGAACCTTGTTATCACAAGCTAAAAAAAATGATGACGAATTTTTGAGCCATGCACAACGTACCTTTGAGCAAGCTGAGTTGGCGGGTAATATTGATCTTAGTTTAGATATGGCGTTACTTATGTGTAGTACAAAAACCACCCAAGTAAATTATGATTTTTATTCTCAATACATTGATGAAAAAGCGACGGACTATTGGCGACTTAATAATGAAGATAAGTTGTTAGCACTGAACTTATAATACCAATTCCATTAAGTTTGTGATCTAGTTGTGCATAGGAAAAATAAATCAGGGCAAGGCTTTCGATTGAGAAATAGCTGGCTATTGGGATTGAGAGCAACGCCACCATGGCGTATTTTAACCAGCACAAGTAGGTAATAATTTAATGGGATTGGTATGATATCCCCTAAAATAGATTAGCTTAAAAAACAATAAAGGCAGCGATATGGCTGCCTTTCATTTTATACTTTACTGAAACTACCCTTGCTTAAGGATTATCCAATTTAGCTTCCAGTTTTTATCAAGTGATTGTATTGTTAGTTTATGTTTACCTTTTTCAAGGTGAATTTTAGCACCTAGTTGAGTTTGCCATTCATTGTAACCACCTGTATTCGTTATTTTTTCTACGGATAACTCTTTGCCATTGAGTAATATTGCGAAGCCCTTAGTGTCTCTAGGAGCTGCCACACGGTAGCTAAGCTTGTAACTTCCTGATTTTGCTACTTCAAGCTGATAGTCTATTATCGCTTTATCACCTATACCTCCAGACCCCGTTAGATTGAACTTACCATCGATATCAGAGGTTCTCGCTACGCTAGAATCAATAATCTCAGCTGCTGCTTCTGCTTCTATTCTTCCTGGTGCATGTACCCATGACGCTTGAGTTTGAACAGTATTGCTATAGTCGCTTTGTTGGTGATGTCTCACCGCCACCACAGTATATTCATATTGATGACTATCAATATTGGCATCTTTAAATGTCGTTTCAACTAAGTTTGCCGCTAATAATTTAAAAGTGCTGCCAGTGGCAGCATTTCTATAGATGCGATAACTTTCAATATCAGTATGTGCGCTCTTGTCCCAGTTTAAGATAACAAGACCATCTTCTTGATTTAATGTTAAGTTTGTTACCGTCTCTGGATAAGGCAGCATAGCATCACGTTTTAATTGTTCACTGCGCTGAGCCGTTTTTAGCTCCGTGACAAATTTCTTAGTGTTGCTTGATATAGTTGGGGTTGCACCATCAATTGCAATTCTAAATCCTTCTACTGCGCCAACAAAGTCTTCACCCATGACACCTCTTTGGCTAACTGGAAAAGTATTCCAATGCCAGCTGCCACCTCGTGCTACACGGTATTTACAGACATCATCTATCCACGGCTGTCCATTACTGTTTGCACCTATATAATTATCTTTATAACAATCAGCGATAAACTCGACCACATTACTAACCATATCGTGCAAACCAAAAGGGTTAGGTTTATACATACCAACGATACTTGCATAAGCAGAGTGATCTACACAGCTTGACTTACCATTAAAAAAATTAACGTAGCTGGTGCTACTATCCCGTTGTAAAATATTTTCACCGGTTAAGTCGGCGGTATTTTCATATTCACAAACTAGGGTTTGTTCAGGATCGTCACCAAAATAATATTTACTGCTAGTACCTGCCCTCGCGGCATATTCCCATTCAGCTTCACTCGGTAAACGATAGGGGCGGCCCGTTTCTTTTGCTAACCACTGGGTATAAGCATTGGCCGCTCGCCAACCGATACAATTTACCGGTTGAAAATCACTGGTATTAAGAGAATTATTTTCCCATGTACCATCGGTTTCACCATAATTAAACCAACCATTTAATTGATGGGTGCATTTTGATGGCATTTTATAACCAGACTCTTCAACAAAATGGCGAAATTCTTTTACCGTTACTTCATATTTCCCTAAACTAAATTCAGTTAACGTTACTTTATGGATCGGTTGGGCATCTTCTTCATCGATCCCCCCCATCTGAAAGCTACCTGCAGGAATGGTAACCATCATGGGTTCAATTAACTCGCTGGCATTCTCGTTTGCATAAATTTCAGCGCTATTTACTGATAAAAATAGCGGGACTATTAATTTGTTTAATTTCATTGAGCTTTCCTTTTTAATGAGAGCGTCATAATGAAAACATAAGCAAATAAAATCTTATTAAAAATCTAAATGTGGGTGAAAATAGAAAAAACCTAGATTAAAAGTATTTTTAAATAACATAAGTAACTAAAATAATGAGATATTATTTGTATTTCAAAATACCCAAAATTTTTATGTCTAATAGTGTGTAGTGGTTGGATCAAGTTAGGCTTAAAGGCTATGCTGCTACTATTTAATTGATGACGCTTTAAGAACTAGCTAGTTTCACCGAGTACTTTACCGACATTATTGATGATTAACTCTCTTAACCAACGGTGCCCGTTATCATGATCAAAATGTTTATGCCAAAGTAACACATAGGCTCCATCTGCAAACTCAACAGGTACATTCAACACTTCTAAATTAAAATACTTTGCCATTTGGCTAACATGCCTAGCGGGAGCACATAATATTAGATCGCTTTGCTCACACAGGCTCATAGCACTATGAAATTCAGGCATATCAATAGCAATATCGCGATATAAGTTTTCTGTTTTCAGCACTTCATCAAGCAGCCAATGATCTTTTCCGCCAATGGTAACTTGTATATGTCGATATTGAAGAAAAGTCTCTAAATTCCACTTTTTATTTAATGCAGGGTGGTTTTTTCTAACTAAGCATAAAGAGTGCTCTTGCAATAATTCTGTATAATTTAGTTCTGCTGGAATATGTTTGATGTGCAAAGGAGAGCGATGATCCCACTCTCGACAAGCAATACCTAAATCCACTTCACACTTAAGTAATTGGGTAAGACTATCTTCATCCCATGTATTAGTTTTTAAAGTGATATTAGGTGCTTGGTTGAGCAATTCAGGCATAAATGAAGGAAAAGTTAATGAACAAGCGGTATCAGCTAAATGAATACGAAATTTTCGGCTGCTCTTACTAGGGTCAAACATTGTGGGCCGAGTAAGTTGCTCTAGTTGTTGAATCACTAGTGTTAATTGTGGCGCTAATTCTAACGCGCGTGGCGTTGCTTTAAGTCCTTGGGCTTTTCGCTCAAACAGTTGGTCAGCAAACATTTCTCGAAGCCGAGATAGATGCTTACTTACCGCTGATTGGCTTAAATTTAGCCGCTGGGCTGCTGCTGAGACATTGCGCTCTTGCAGTAATATTTCGAATACTTTTAATAAATTGAGATCAAATTTACTCATGGATTTAGCTCACTCAGTAAAATTCCAGCTTGGAATAATAGAAATCATAATAATTCACTTCTGCTCATAACACTAATCTCTTATACTGCCGTTTCACCAATAAGAGACCGAAAATGACAAACAAACAGCTATTACCCTTATTAATATTAATGGTTATTTTTAGCCCATTAGCCATTGATATATTCTTGCCCGCGCTACCTATTATGGCTCAAGATTTGTCTGTATCTATGACACAAATTCAATGGAGCATCACCGCTTTCATATTAAGTTTGGGTTTTGGTCAACTAGTGGCGGGTCCATTAGCTGATCGTTATGGTCGCAGGCCTGTGGCTATCAGTGGCGTCATTATCTATGGCCTTAGTTCGGTTATCGCCGCTTACTCTGATAGCTTAGCGTTTTTTCTTATTAGCCGTTTAGCACAAGGCTTGGGGGCTTGCGCTATAGTGGTTGCGGCTTTTGCCAGTGTTCGTGATAAATATAACGCCATTGAAAGTGGGGTAATGTACTCTTATCTAAATAGTGCTATTTGCTGTATTCCAGCACTTGCCCCTTTATTAGGCAATGTATTAACTGAAAGTTTTGGCTGGCGAAGTAACTTTGAATTTATGGCTAGCTACGCCGCGTTTGCCGGTGCAATTTTGTTTTTTACCCTCAAAGAAACAAAGCCCGCACACACTGAGCAGCATAAAAGACTTATTACAATGGCTCGATTTACCCCCGTGTTAAAACATCCTGTGTTTCTTTTTAATGCTTTTGTAGTGATGTTAGCCATGGCGATTATTATTGCTTATGTGAGTAGTTCGCCTGCTTGGTTAATGATCGAGCTAGGCTTAGATCAGCAAAGCTTTGTTTACTGGTTTAGTATAAATGCCGTCATTAACATTGTTGCTTGTTTTCTAGCGCCAAGAGTTTTACTTAAGTTTGGTGCTAGAGTCACGATAGGTTTTGGTATGGTTTTGTTGATTGCTTCAGGCTTACTGATGTTTGCCATGCTAGCTTGGCATAGCCCAGTAGCCTTTATGTTACCTATAATGATAAGCTCACTTGGCTTTTCATTACTGATGGGGGCTTGCGCAGGCCAAGCTCTTGCACCTTTTGGTGATAAAGCAGGAGCAGCTTCTGCATTACTTGGTTTTATGCAAATGAGTGGTTCAGCCGTAATTGTTTATTTATTACAATTACTACCGTTAAATGAAGCTGAACAGCTGGTACTACTGATGTTGACTATCATACCTGTCTATATTATCTGGAAGCTCCCTCAAGTTAAAAAACATATCATGCTGGATCTAATATGATGAGTTATGAAAGTAAACGTTCCATTTAGGAATTAAACACCTTGTAACCCTTAACTAATATCAGCGCAGATTTAATCGGTTTTAATAAAGCCAATTTCATAAAATGATGTGTAGTTGTTAGATCAATTTAGCCTTAAATGTATCGTATTCTGTCGATGCTTGAAAGAAAGCTTCCTAATTCCCTTAGATGGCGAAAGCGCCAAAGTAATATAGGGGGTTCATTCACTTTTTATTCACTTTTCATACTTAAATGTTAAATAAAGCTAGAGGATCATAAATCTCAATATGAGAGTTTTAAGTGATCATAATTCTCAACTTAAATGGCAACCTCTTATGTCGGCTATTTTCTAAGGTCTTGAGTTCAAAGAAAGGCAAATGCTTGAGATTCTCAAGTTAAGTGGGCATGTCTAAAATGAAATAAACTGTCGACCCTAAGCTTGTTATAAATCAAATTGATAGCCAATATCAACAAAATCAACAAAATTCAACGGCTTTTTTGTGTCATTAAGTACAAAATTTGTTAGACTTCCCGCCGAATAATAATCGCTAAATCAGCATATAACTTTACAGTCCATTTAGAGAGTAACATGAAACCACTTGTATACGTTTTACTGGCGTTATCAGCAGTGCTTTTTCCAAGCATGGCTTTTGCTTCAGAGGCAGCACATCAGAGTATTGATTTAACTAGTCATTGGATTGGATATACCGCCATTGCTATTTTTGTTCTAGCTTATTCGCTCGTGATTTTAGAAGAGCAATTACATTTAAGAAAGTCAAAACCCGTATTACTTGCCGCTGGTCTTATCTGGATCTTAATCGCTGCTTATTATGGCTCTAATGGTATGCCTCATGCTGCCGAAGTTGCGATTCGCCATAACTTTCTTGAATACGCTGAACTATTCTTTTTCTTATTAGTTGCCATGACTTATATCAATGCGCTTTTAGAACGCAATGTATTTGATGCGCTTCGTGATGTATTAATACACAAAGGCTACAGCTACAAAGCGCTATTTTGGATCACAGGTGTTTTAGCTTTCTTTATTTCTCCAATTGCAGATAACTTAACAACGGCATTAATCATGTGTGCTGTAGTATTAGCGGTAGGTAAAGATGAGCCTAAATTTATCGCAATGAGTTGTATAAACATTGTTGTAGGTGCAAACGCTGGTGGTGCATTTAGTCCATTTGGTGATATTACTACCTTAATGGTATGGCAAAAAGGTATGGTTCAATTCTCTGAATTCTTCCACTTATTCATACCATCAGTTGTGAACTTTGTTATTCCTGCATTTATTATGCAGTTCTTTATACCTGCAGGTAACCCAAGTTCAGAGACAAGTGGCATAACTCCTATCAAAAAAGGTGGTTTAACTATTGTTGGTTTATTTATTTTAACTATTCTTACTGCCGTATCTTTCCATAACTTCCTGCACTTACCACCAGTATTTGGCATGATGTTAGGTCTAGCCTATTTAAAATTCTTTGGTTATTACATTAAGAAATCAGGACAAGGTAAACTGAACACCTCTGACGTTCCTGCGGGTCGTACAAGAACAGACGACTTTGATATTTTTGATAAAATTGCAAAAGCCGAGTGGGATACTTTATTCTTCTTTTATGGTGTTATCCTTGCTGTCGGTGGTTTAGGCTTTATTGGTTACCTTGGTATGGCATCAGAGTTTATGTACGGTGAATTAGGCGCAACTAATGCCAACATTCTAGTGGGTATCTTATCAGCCATTGTTGATAACATACCGGTTATGTTTGCAGTACTAACTATGAACCCAGATATGAACCATACACAATGGTTATTAGTAACACTTACCGCTGGTGTTGGTGGTAGTCTATTATCAGTAGGCTCAGCAGCTGGAGTTGCTTTAATGGGACAAGCAAGAGGTTATTATACCTTCTTCAGTCACCTAAAATGGACCCCTGTTATTGCACTTGGTTACGGTGCTAGTATTTATGTACATTTATTAATAAATTAATAGCTTGTATCAATTGCTTACATTAATAATGTGAGCTTAAAGCAAAGAAATACTTAATCTAAAATTTCTTCATGCTACCCTTAAAAAGCTTCTAGTTTGATAGAGGCTTTTTTATTGAACATTTTTGAGGAATCTTTGTGAATTACTTAAGTAATATAACGACCAGCCAACGACCATGGTTACTGTTGGCATTCTCCGCACTGTGCTTAGAGCTATCAGCCTTATATTTCCAATACGTGCTAGATCTAGCGCCGTGCATCATGTGTGTGTATCAACGCCTCGCTATTTTGGCTATATTTTCCGCTGGTGCTATTGGTACTATCGGACATCAGAATATCGTTGCCCGAATATTAGCTTATGTTTTGTGGGGAGTTGGTGCAATTTGGGGATTAATCATTGCGTTAGAGCATGTAGAAATGCAAAAGAATAGCGGCTCACTTTTCTTTAGTTGTGAATTCGTACCTAATTTTCCTTCTTGGGCACCTTTGCATCAATGGATACCCTTCTTATTCGAAGCGACAGGTGATTGTGGTGAAATAAGTTGGCGCTTTTTCAATTACAGCATGCCACAGTGGATGGTTGTTGTTTATGCATTATTTTCAATAGTATTTGCTGTTGTACTTGTAAACCGTTTGATTTGCTCAAAGAAGCCATAGTCATTAAGTAACAATAAAAAATGAGCAGAGACAGTTATTATTTATAGCGTGTCTCTTCTCTTTTTTCACATTGTAGTGATTACTACATGCCACTGAATCCCTCCTCTTTCGCTCATAACCTGCTTGCTTAGTTTGCTAGAGCAACAAAGAGTTTCAATTCAAGAAGAAATCAAACAAGACTATCGCTTTCCTCTACTTACCGACCATGTTTCAAAAATAGCAGCACTAATAACCAATAGACCGCCAATTAGAGTTAATAAGTCAGGACGTTCATGCAACAAAACAACGGCTAGCACGCTACCGTACAAAGGCTGTAAACAAGAGATTAGTCCAGCGGTTGTAGCTGATAAATACTGTAAACTTGAGGCAAATAAGGCGTGAGGTGTGGCAGTAAAAACAATTCCAACTAATAAAAGCAATAACCAATCACTTTCTGTGACGTGCATTGGTCCTACCTCAACAAATAGACATAACATCAAACAGGCCACTAAGGTCTGATATAACATGGCATGAGGCCCAGAGTAATGGGAAAAATAATTTTTGTGCAGGATATTTCGTAGTGCAAAAAACACAGCAGAAATGACGCCAGTAACAATACCTAACGTAATTTGATTCCCAAAACTAATTTCAGGTATTAACAATACAATACCGGCAATAACCACAAAAGCGGTGATAATATCTTTTATTTTAGGCACGGTTTTATTAAAAAATGGTTCAATAAAAACGGTTATCACGGGATAGGTAAAGAAAGCTATCATACCGACAGTAACGCCTGCCATTTGCATGCCGGTAAAATAAGTGACCCAATGAATTCCGACCACGCAGCCTAACAAGATGGCAATACCATAGTCTTTTAGACTTGCTAATGTTAACTTTTTTTTCTGTAATGTAAGTAAAACAAACAACGTAATAGCGGCTATCCCCGTTCGATAAACGGTTATATCAAGCGCAGGTAAACCAATGAGCTTAGAGAAGAGTGCCGTACCGCCGAAAAGGAAAACTGCACTATGTAAGTAGAGCAAGCTTTGCTGTTCAGCTTTTATTCTAGAGGACGTGTGGGGAGTACTTTTCGTCATGAACGATACGTTATCTAGGTATCAATTAATCAATATCATTCAATGGCCAAATGACAATGTGATCTTCAAAATTATCAATACTCACTTCATTATCTTTAACTATTTTCCCTCTTACCGACATACCTGCTGTATGCATAGCAGACTTTTTACCTTTGTGTAGAAGGGGATGCCATGAAGGCATGCCACGCCCTTCTTGCAGGCGACGGTAAGTGCAACTAGGCGGCATAAAAAATACCGCATCAATATTCTCCTGTGTTAAACGAACACAATCAGGTACTAACGTTGTCCGTTGCTCATATTTGGAACATTGACAAGATTTTTCATTAAGTAAGTGACAAGCAATATTAGAGTAAAAAATATGCTCACCTTCTTTAATATGATCGGTCGGCAAAAGCTCCGAATCCTCGTCAGTATCTTCATCATCGATAAATTTATTTAAGCAACATTTAGCACAACCATCACATAATGACTCCCATTCAGGACGAGTCATTTCTGCCAAGCTTTTAGTTTGCCAAAAAGGGTTTTCTTGTATATTTTTATCGATCATTTACTACTACTTACTTTACTTATGGATTGACGAATGAATTTATTCATACATTACTTAATAGGTGGAAACTTAATACGATCAGATAAATGACCTACAGAACTAACAAAATAATAAGATAAATTCCAGTGCATCAAACTCTTATAATTATCGTAAGCAAGGTATACTCGACCGTTTTCGTTATCTGGGAAGACTAACGCAGCTTTTATGTCAACATTCGGTAAATTAGTACCATCTGAGCGCCTCACACCTAAAGCCTGCCACTGAGCCAGCGTTTTTTCAGTTTTTGACCACGCTTTTAACCAGTTTTTACGACTGCCCGTATTTTTCGGAATGGCTAAAGTATTATCAAAACCTTTCGGTAACTTCACTTGGCGGCCCCAAGTAAGTTCATCATTCCAACCTTCTTTTTGTAAGTAATTGGCCATTGACGAAAAAACATCAGCTTGATTTTGCCAAATATCCTTTTTCCCATCGCCATCACCATCAACAGCGTAGCTTAAAAAAGACGTTGGCATAAATTGATTTTGCCCCATCGCCCCAGCCCATGAACCTTTCATATTTTCGTTACTAATATGGCCTTCATCTAATATAGTTAATGCTGCCATTAGCTGCTTTTTGAAGAACGTTTCACGTCGCCCTTCATACGCTAATGTCGCTAAAGCAGAAATGACATTATATCCACCAGTAAACTTGCCAAAATTGGTTTCAAGTCCCCATAAAGCGACGATAAAACGCGGCTGAACTTGATACTTTTCACCTATCTGGTTCAATATTACTTGATGTTCTTTATATAAAGCTCTGGCTTTATCTACTTTCCACTTTGGCACTCGCTTGGGCAGATAAGTATCAAGGGTTTCAACATTTTCAGGCTGACTTCTATCTGCTTTTACCGCGCGTTTATGAAATTTTACTTCTGCAAAACTTTCATCTATTAACGCTTTGCTAAACCCTTTTGTTAATGCTTCAGCTTTTAGTTTTATGACATATTCAGCAAATCCCTCTTCTGTAAGCTCCGTTTTAGCCGCCATTGAAGAGTTTATGCTCCCAAGGCTAATTAAAACTGACAGAATAATGGTTTTCAGTGCAAAATTCATTAAAGCTCTCCTTGCTCTTTTTTAGCTAACATAGCTGCTTTATGTTCTTTCAATAAGTCTTCTTGTGGCGGTGGTAACTGTAAGTAAAAGCCTTTTTCTATTAAGTTACTTTTCACTTTTTCTAAATCAGCCATTGCTAATTTTTCTTTCGTATCTAAATTAATTAACGTGACTAAGTTTGGCGTGCCAAACGTTTTCATCAACCCATCAGGAACTGAAGAGAAGTCATCTCGTTTATTAACAAAAAGATAAGTTTGGGCTTTTCTAGCACTTTTATAAATTGCACATAGCATAATGGAGACCTATAGATAATTGAGAAAATAGCGTTGAGCTATCAATATATCATGAGCCATGGGTGAACCCCATAGTGACTCAATGAAATATTGTTAACAAAAATGTAAATGTAGAGGGTGCCTTACCTAGTAAATGAAGGCTATTAAATGGTTATTCAAAACCTTGTTGGGCAAAATCTAACAAGGCTTGACCAAACAATTCATTACGCCAATCAGTTATTAACTCAACTTTAGCTGCACTATTTCGAGCACCATTGAGATCAAACTGCCAAGTTAAAAATTGATTGATTTGTTTCTTTGATGCAACATTTTCAATCGCTAAGCCATTCTGCTCACTCGCTGTAATTAAAAACGCTTTTACCTTTTTAAAAATTTGTTTGTAACCAGGATACTCATCTAATCGATTAACCTTTTCAGGATAACTACTAACTTCAGCTTTTTCTGCTTGGTCTAAAACCGCCAGCATCGCTTTACCCTTGTGACGAACATCAAGTGCTTCTGCTCCCTCAAGCGCCAGCATCGCACTGACACTGTTAGGGTTACTTTGTGCTAATGCCATTAACGTATGATCTTTGGCAACAAAACCAATAGGTAAATCACGTTTCTTCGCTTGTTGAAAGCGCCAACTTGCCAGGTATTTTAATGAATTTAGCTGTTTAGGGTTTAAACGCCAACTCATTTTGATATTAAGATACATTTCGCTTTCAATGATAGGGGTAAATTTTTTCTCTATCATGCTCTGTGTTTCTATCTGAGCATAAGCTAAAAAGCCTACTTCAGTAAGTTCAGCTAATAATCTTGGGTAAATAGAAAACAAATGGTCTACATCTGCACTGGCATAGTTCAGTTGTTTTTCTGTTAACGGTCTTTTCGTCCAGTCTGTACGTGATTCTGATTTATCTAATTCTATACCCGTATAGTGCTTTACCATGGCTGCATAACCAAGCGACAAACCGTGCCCTAAAAATGACATCATGATCTGACTATCAATTAAGTTTACCGGTTTACAGTCCCCTGCTGTTAAGAAGACTTCTAAATCTTCAGAACATGCATGTAGCACTTTAGTGATATTTTCATTAGTAAGCAGCGCCCAGAAAGGTGATAAATCATCAATTGCTAACGGGTCAATAAGCGCTAATTGCTCACCATCACATATTTGAAGTAACCCTAACTTAGCATAGAGAGTGCGTGTCCGAACAAACTCTGTATCTATGGCCAACACTGTCGCTTGACTGAGTTGTTCACACAAATTATTTAAGCTGTTCTGGTCTTCAATTAATTGATAATTCATATTTTTAATTCAACTACGGCTACTTATGACGGCGACGAGTACTTTGCTGGTGACGTTGTTGATGCTTTTTAACTGAACGACGAATACGACGACTCTTCGCATTATCCATTGCTTTTTCATCAACTTTAACTTTACTAGCAGCTTCAGGGGTTAAGTTAACTAATTGACGATAGTAGTTCACTTCTTTTAATGCTAACTCTCTCCAACCACCCATAGGTAATTGTCGCTGCATTTCCATATCACCATAACGTACACGAATAAGACGACTTACTTGTACATCTTGGCTTTCCCATAAACGACGAACTTCGCGGTTACGTCCCTCAGATAAAACCACGTGGAACCAATGGTTCCTTCCTTCTCCGCCACGGTAAGTTATTTTTTGAAAACGAGCCATACCATCTTCTAACTTAACGCCTGTACGCAATGTTTGTAACATCGCTTCGTTAATTTCACCGAAGACACGTACTGCGTATTCACGCTCAACTTTTTGTGATGGATGCATTAATCGGTTAGCTAATTCACCATCAGTTGTGAACAGCAACATACCTGAAGTATTAATATCTAAACGACCAACGGCAACCCAACGACCTGTTTCAAGTGGCGGTAAACGATCAAAAACGGTTGGTCTTCCTTCAGGATCTTTACGTGTACACATTTCACCTTCTGGCTTGTTATACACAAGAACACGACAAATATCTTCTTCTTGAGCAGTGAGTTTAACATGATGTCCATCAAGGCGAATTTGTTCTGTGCCTGTAACTCTGTCACCTAAAAAGGCCACTTTACCGTCAATGCTGACACGACCTTCACTGATCATGGTCTCCATTTCACGGCGAGAGCCTTTACCAGCTCGTGCTAATACTTTTTGCACTTTCTCTGAGTCTGAATGCGTTGCTTTTTGAAAGTCGACCTTTTCTACTTTTTCAGGTTCTTTCTTGTGCTGGCCTTTTTTAGTAGCACTTTTCTTTGCAACATCTTGCTTGGTCATCCCCTTCTTAGCACTGCCTTTCTTCTCAGTACCGCGCGTGCCATATTTTTTATCCAAGGCTTCGTCTTTTCTTGCTTGTTTTTTCTTGTCAACCGTCATCATCTTTTACTCTGTTACGTCAGTAGCAGCTCCCTTGAAGCTAACTTCTGGCTCATTGTTCAGGTTCAATTATCTTGCAACGTGCATATTGATTTGCACGTTATTTTAGATTATTGAAATGGAGAAGGATCACCCTCTCCTACGCGTATTATTTCAATACTGTCATTAGAAAAATCAATTACAGTGGTAGGATGTTCTCCTAAATATCCACCGTTGACGATAAGGTCAACTTGATGCTCTAACAAATCTCGAATTTGCTCAGGATCATACTCAGCCATATCTTGGCCAGGCATAATTAAACTGGTAGACATTATAGGCTCTGCAAGTTCAGTCAACAAGGCTTGTGCAATAGTATTATCAGGTACTCTTATGCCTATTGTTTTCTTTTTAGGGTTTAATAAACGCTTAGGGACTTCCTTACTGCCTTTGAATATAAAGGTATAGGCGCCGGGAGTATTACTTTTCAATAGCCGATAAGCAGTATTATCTACCCGTGTATATTCTGATATTTGTGATAGATCTTGGCAAACCAACGTAAAGTTATGCTCTTTGTCTATGTCTCTGATCCGACAAATACGCTCTAACGCTTTCTTATCACCTAAGTGACAACCTAACGCATACCCTGAATCGGTCGGGTAAACAATCACACCACCCTGTTTAATAATGTCCGCCGCTTGTTTCATTAAACGGCCTTGGGGATTATCAGGATGTACATAGAAAAACTGACTCATGAGACTTTCCTTTTCTTTAAAGCTTATTGATCGTTTATTGTCAGTTGAAACGGTTAATTGTTATGTTTGACAACGTTTCTTATTGTTCTCGTTATTGCCATTGTGCCCAAACAGGTTTAGCACCAACAGGCATAGTAAGATTGCGACCTAAATCACTCCATTTATTCGGGTAATGAAAGTCGGATCCCATAGAAGCATATAAATTATATTCTTGGCAATAAGCCAACATTTTTTGTCTTTGGTCTGGGCTCATTTGTGGCAATACCACTTCTAAACCGTCACCTGCCGCTTCGCTAAATTGAACAATCAAACGTCGTAACCACTTAGCAGAAAGATCATATCGAATAGGATGAGCCATCACTGCGCTTCCACCAGCGTGATGGATAGCTTGAATAGCTTCTTCAATGCTGCACCAGTTGGGCTTAACGTAAGCACGCTGGCCTTTTGAGCCCTTTTTACCAATATATTTATCAAAGGCCTGTTGCATTGTACTAACGTGGCCTTGTTGATGAAGAACTTTAGCAAAATGTGCTCGCGTAATTGAACCATCACCAGCCATCGCTTTAGCATCGGAATAGATCGTTGGGAAGCCACACTTTGTTAGTTTCTCACCCATTGAAATAGCGCGTTGCTCTCTCGCTTCTTGCTGTTGTTCTATCAGCGATTTTAATTGCGGATTATTCTTATCAATGTTTAAACCAACAATATGAATTTCAAACCCTTGCCATGCGGTAGAGATTTCGATGCCATCAATCAATTTAAGTGGAATATTTTTATCTTCAATATGCTTTTGCGCTATATCAAGCCCGGCAACAGTATCATGATCTGTAATAGCTAAAACATCAATTTGAAAGTTAGCAGCCCTATCTATCAGGGTTTGTGGTGACAAGCCACCATCAGAGCAATTAGTATGGCTGTGGAGGTCAATACGTTTATGGGCAAAGCCTTCAGTTTTTACTATCAGATGTGGGAAATCAGTGGTTGACAGCAACGCCATAATAAGGTCTTCTATAGGGGTAAAACTTAGTCTTAGGGTAAGTTTACTTATAACGAGTAAACAATGATACTTTTTCCTTTATTATTCATCGAAAAGTAAAGAAGCATAAAGAAACTAAGATAACGCATTTAAAAGGCACGTAAACAATGAACATAGCAAAAACAAACTTAACATTAATTTTGTGGTGGCATAACTCGACATAATTGGGTTGTGATAATTGCGTGTATCTTAAAAAAGATTAAACAAATTTCAAAAAAACCCGCTCCTATTAGCGGGTTTTTCTCGTTAAAGCGTTCGAGAGTTACTCTTTAGAATAAAATGAACAAAGGATTTAAAATGAACAGAACAAAAACATGGTTTATTTGGTGGCTGTTGCCTATTTACGCAGGCTGACAATTTTTCTTTTAATGAACTCTAATAGCTGTCTC
>OJBR01000374.1_pt1 | contig 21548 bp, 18 predicted proteins | sample 1591161 | NCBI WGS metagenome assembly OJBR01 (sample SAMN05416803, study PRJEB24817) | seawater metagenome | isolation source: Sea water | place: Canada:Atlantic | collected 2013-07
CGAGATCTAGTACGGTCTCGTGGGCTCGGAGATGTGTATAAGAGACAGGCCTAGTGATAGGTGATGTAGAATTGTTTTGCCTAGTCAATAATAGCCGTGTAACCCCGATGAAAATGTTGGCAGTCACTGGCTCAAATGGTAAATCTACCGTAGTGTCATTGTTAGCGTATATCGCAAAAGCGATTGGCGTAAACGCTGCATTGGCAGGAAATATTGGTGAGCCAATACTTGATCTGCTACAAAGTGAGGGTGTAGATGATATTCAGCATTCTAATCAGCCAGAAACCATCATTGTTGAACTTTCTAGTTTCCAATTAGAGACATTATCTAGCATGCAGGCTATCGCCGCTAGTATGCTTAATCTAAGTGATGATCATCTCGATAGGCACAAGACCCTCGCTAATTATCAGGCAATTAAACAAAGCATTTACTCACAAGCAAAAATTGCCGTAGTGAGTAGAGAAGATCAAGCGTCAAATACCTTAGTTGTAGCTCAGGATACTATTTCCTTTGGTTTAGATAAACCAGACCAAGGCCACTTTGGTTTGAACGTTATTGATAACAAACAAGTATTGATGTTTGGTGAGCAATCATTGATTTCACTAGATGCTCTACCACTTGCCGGTATGCATAATGCCCTGAATTACATGGCGGCTTTAGCACTTGGTTATAGCGCTGGTTGGTCATTATCGGCTATGACAGAGAATCTTACTGGTTTTGTAGGCTTGGCTCATCGTTGTCAACGAGTGATTAGTACCGATGATATTCAATGGATTAATGACTCTAAGGCGACAAATGTTGGTGCAACACTTGCTGCGATTACCGGTTTAGCCCCAACGCTTTTGGCTAAAGATAAGTTAATTCTGATTGCTGGTGGGGATGGTAAAGGTGCTGATTTCACTGCTTTAACGACAATATTGAATTGTGATGTAAATCAGTTGATTACTTTAGGTAAAGACGGCGCTGAGATAGCTGAATTAGTGAGTGATGCCATTCAAGTGAATACCCTGACTGAGGCAGTAGATCAAGCAAAGAAAATTGCAGAGCCTGGTGATATGGTCTTACTTTCACCAGCATGCGCTAGTATTGATATGTTCAAAAATTATCAAGTACGGGGTGAGCAGTTTATTACCGCAGTGCAAGCTAAGGAGGTCTCATGTCGCTAGAAAAAACCATGACTTTAGCTAGAACTGTGTCTTTAGAAACAACTCAAGCAATATCAAAGACGTTATCACAAGTGCCGGTACCGCCATTACCTGAGTGGATTAATCGCTTTATGGCGGGGTCAAATCAATATGGCGCAAACGCCTTTGACCGCAGTTTTATTGTATTAGGTTTGACCATGTATATGGTTGGGCTGGTCATGGTTGCATCTTCTTCAATACCTGTCGCTGAACGTTTATTTAATAATCCCTTTCATTTCGTTATTCGCCACGGTATCTATATTGGCTTGAGCCTTGCTGTTGCCGGTGTAGCTTTACAAATCCCTATGTCTTGGTGGCATAAAAATAGTAGTTACTTATTAGGTTTTGCCATTGTCTTGCTGGTTACTGTGTTGCTGATCGGTCGTTCAGTAAACGGTTCAACCCGTTGGATTGTGCTCGGCCCCATTACAGTGCAAGCAGCAGAGCCAGCTAAATTGTTTTTCTTTTGCTACTTATCTGCTTATTTAGTACGTCGACGTGAACAAGTAATGGAAAACCTAAAAGGTTTTATTAAACCGTTAATTGTATTTGGCGTTATGGCAGCATTGTTATTATTACAGCCTGATTTAGGTACCGTTATTGTGATGTTTGTTACCACATTCGGTTTACTATTTTTAGCGGGTGCAAAGTTATGGCAATTTATCGCCATGGCTTTAGTAGGTGCAACATCATTAGGAATGCTCGCTTATTTTGAACCTTATCGCTGGCGACGAGTGACAAGCTTTTTAGACCCATGGCAAGATCCGTTTGGCAGTGGATACCAACTAACCCAGTCATTAATGGCTTATGGCCGTGGCGAAGTATTAGGTCAAGGGTTAGGGAATAGCATACAAAAATTAGAGTATCTACCTGAAGCGCATACCGATTTTGTTATGGCTGTTTTGGCTGAAGAGTTCGGCTTTGTCGGTATCAGTGTTGTATTACTACTGAGCATGACTCTAGTCTACAAAGCACTTATTTTAGGGCGTTATGCTCTAGCAAAAGAAAAATATTTTGAAGGTTTTTTAGCGTATTCAATTGGTATTTGGATGTGTTTTCAAGCTGCGGTAAATATTGGTGCAAGTGCAGGTATTGTGCCGACAAAAGGATTAACTATGCCACTGATTAGTTATGGTGGCAGCTCAATGATAGTGATGACTTTAGCCTTGGTTATTTTAATCCGTATTGATCATGAAATACGTTTACAGAGTATCCAAGCGACTAGCTCGAAAAGACCAAGTAAGAAAGAAACTAAGAGCAAAGTTAAGCAAAGTGGTGATAAATAATGAACGCTAATCATAGTCATAGTCATAGTAATGAAGGTGTAGCAAAAACTTTGTTAGTCATGGCAGGTGGTACTGGCGGACATATTTTCCCTGGTATCGCTGTTGCCGATGAGCTTAAAGCAATAGGATGGAAAATCCATTGGTTAGGAACGGCTGATCGAATGGAAGCTAACATTGTGCCTGAGCATGGTTATGATATTTCCTTTATTAATATAAGTGGTCTGCGAGGTAATAATTTATTAGCAACACTTGTTATACCTTTTAAATTAATACGATCTTTGATTCAAGCAAGGCGTGTCATTAAAGCCGTGAAACCAGATGTTGTGTTAGGCATGGGCGGCTACGCTAGCGCGCCGGGTGGTTTGGCTGCATGGCTAAGTAAAATTCCACTTATCGTTCATGAGCAAAATGCCGCGGCGGGATTAAGTAATCGATTATTAGCACGTATTGCCAATAAAGTTTGTTGCGCTTTTCCTAATGCATTTAACAGCGATGTTGATGCCGAAGTGGTCGGTAATCCCCTACGTGCTTCAATTGGTCAACAGGCAACTGTGTCAGATAACCTTAAGAAAAGGGAACAAGACTATAAAAATATACTTGTGGTTGGCGGTAGTTTAGGTGCCCAAGTTTTAAATAATGTGATGCCGGATAGCTTTAAACTTTTATCAGGTGGTGACGAAAATTATTGTATATGGCACCAAACAGGCAAAAATAATAAAGCCAAAGTTGTTAAATCTTATGAACAAGAAGATATTGACTCTGGCAAAGTAAAAATTACCGAATTTATTACCGATATAGCGATAGCATATCAGTGGGCAGATGTTGTTATTTGCCGTGCGGGAGCCTTAACCGTTTCAGAGTTAGCAATGGCGGGTACACCTGCTATTTTTGTTCCATTACCGCATGCGGTAGATGATCACCAAACAAAAAATGCACTTTACCTCGTTGATAGTGACGCGGCAAAATTATTGCCACAGGCAAAATTGACGAATGAGAGTGTTACTAAATTAATTACTGAGCTATTTGAGCGGCCTGAAACTTTAGCTGATATGGCTAAAGCTTCTTTGAATGCAGGAAACAGCGATGCAAGTCAAAAAGTAGCAAAATTGTGCCAACAGCTTTCGCAATCCAGTGGCGCAGAACTTAGAAATAATGAAGAGAAAATATGATTAAGCAAGTTAACTCAACAAATAATACCCATTCAACTGCAATGCAAGTACCTGAAATGCGCCGGGTAAAACGTATCCATTTTGTTGGCATCGGCGGTGCTGGTATGGGTGGTATTGCTGAGGTATTGCTTAATGAAGGTTACCAAATTTCAGGTTCAGATATTGGTGAAAACCAAGTGGTTAAACGTTTAAGAGCGTTAGGTGCCAGTATTATCATTGGTCACCAAGCAGAGAATATAGAACAAGCTAGCGTAATAGTGGTCTCTACCGCAATTAACAGCGACAACCCTGAACTTGTTGCGGCAAAAAAATTACGTATTCCTGTCGTTAGACGAGCCGAAATGTTAGCTGAGTTAATGCGTTTTCGCCATGGTATTGCTATTGCTGGTACGCACGGAAAAACAACTACAACAAGCTTGATTGCTAGTATTTTTGCACAAGGCCAGTTAGATCCAACATTTGTTATTGGTGGTTTACTCAATAGTGCAGGCACTAATGCAAGATTAGGCAGCAGTCGTTATTTGGTCGCAGAGGCCGATGAAAGTGATGCATCCTTTTTACATTTACAGCCTATGGTTGCGGTTATTACCAATATTGATGCCGATCATATGGAAACGTATCAAGGTGACTTTGAAAAACTTAAAGATACTTACATAGAGTTTTTACATAATTTACCCTTTTATGGTTTAGCGGTTGTTTGTATTGATAACCCTGTAGTGCGTGAATTATTACCCCGCATGAGTCGTCAAGTAATCACCTATGGTTTCTCTGAAGATGCAGATGTGAGAGCGGTGAACTATCAACAACGTGGCGCAGTTAGTCATTTCACCGTGGAAGTAGCAGGACAAGAACCTCTAGCAATGAGCGTAAACTTACCTGGCCAGCATAATGTGTTAAATGCTTTAGCCGGTGTTGCTGTTGCTAAAGATGAGGGTGTTGATGATGGGGCTATCTGTCAGGCGTTAATAGAGTTTGAGGGCATTGGTAGACGCTTTGAGAAGCTAGCTGATTGTACGACCGATGCGGGCAATATGGTTTTGGTTGATGATTATGGTCACCACCCCAGTGAAGTGAAAGCAACTATTTTAGCTATGCGTCAGGGCTGGCCAGATAAACGTCTAGTCATGGTTTTTCAACCGCATAGGTATTCTCGAACACGCGATTTATATGAAGACTTTGTTGAAGTACTGTCTGAAGTTGATTGTCTATTTTTGCTTGACGTTTATTCCGCGGGAGAAACACCAATCTCATCGGCAGATAGTAAAAGCTTAGCACGCTCAATTCGTCAACGTGGACAGATAGAACCAGTTTACGTTAGTGATGTCGATAAATTACCGCAATTATTAGCTGCTCAGTTGCAAGATAACGACATGGTTATCACGCAAGGCGCTGGAAGTATCGGTGCTGTAGCGCGCAACTTAGCTGAACATAGTTTGCTACATGCTAGATCTACAGATCAATCTGTAGAGAAAGGTGACAAGTAATGATTAAGGCACTGGATAATTCACTAGCTTCGCTCAAGCAAGAGAAGGTTGCTGTTCTGTATGGTGGTAATTCAGCTGAACGCGACGTTTCACTTAAGTCAGGTCAAGCCATTGCAAAAGGCTTAGAAGAGGCGGGCTTTACTGTTGTTTTAATTGATACCAAAACAGTACCGTTAACTGATTTATTAGCTAAAAAGATAGATCGAGTATTCATAGCTTTACATGGACGAGGCGGCGAAGATGGTTGCTTGCAAGGGGCGCTTGAGTACTTAGGCATTCCCTATACAGGTTCCAATGTATTAGGTTCTTCACTCTCGATGGATAAAGTACGTAGTAAACAAATTTTTAAAGCATGTGATATACCAACAGCACCTTTTACTGTGGTAAATAAAGCTGATTTCGCTACATTATCATTAGAAAAAATTCTTGCCGATTTAGGTGGTAGAGTGATGGTGAAACCGGCCAATGAAGGTTCAAGCATTGGCATGGCACAGGCAAAAACCATTGAGCAACTTAGCAATGCGTTAATTGAAGCTTTTGGTTTTGATACCCAAGTATTACTTGAAGCTTGGATTGATGGTCCAGAATACACAGTCACCATTTTAGGTGGTAAGGCTTTACCAGCTATTCACATGGAAACACCACGTGAATTTTATGATTATGAAGCAAAATATCAATCTACAAGTACGCAGTACCACTGTCCAAGTGGCTTAAATGAATCTGATGAAAGTGAAATAAAAGCTTTGTCTATTGAAGCATTTAATGCAACGGGCGCTCAGGGGTGGGGGCGTGTTGATATTATGAGAAATCAACATGGTGAATGGCAGGTTTTAGAAGTGAATACTGTACCAGGTATGACAGAAACATCCCTAGTGCCAAAAGCAGCAAAGGTATTCGGTTTGAACTTTAGTGAGTTAGTGACTCAAATTTTACAGCTTAGTGTTAAAGAGTAAGAAACGATTATGACGAAAAAACCGCAACGCAATAGTAAAACAGCAGCTCAGCTAGGCCAAGACAGCGCTTTGTCTTTTGGTTTGGGCTTGGTGTTTTTTATTGTTGTGCTGTTTAGTTTAATTACGATTAGTTATTGGCTCACTCAACACTTTATTGGTCAAGAAAGTGCACCTGTTACGTCAATCGACATTTCAGGTGAAATGCCTTATAGCCAACGTAGCGATATTATCAATGCTATTGATCAAGTTGATATGGGCAACTTCTTTCAAGTTGATGTAAATGAAGTGCAAAGCTATGTACTTAATTTACCTTGGGTTTACTCAGTAGCTGTAAGAAAGCAGTGGCCCAATGAATTAAAAATATATGTAGTTGATCAAGATCCTATTGCATTATGGAATGGCGATTTTTTGATTAATCAAGCAGGTCAAGTTTTTCAAGCTGATATTGAACGGATCAATCATTACCTTCCAAACTTCTTTGGCCCTGAAGGAAGTGAATTACTAGCATTAGAAAACTATAAAGATCTCAATGCATTACTTGATTTTAAAGCACTAAAAATTGATGAGTTAGTGCTAAGCGAACGGTTTTCTTGGCAGCTAACATTGGACGATGGTGTGACCTTGAATTTAGGCCGTGAAGAGCGGGTTGAACGTATTCAGCGTTTTATGGATGTTTATCCAATAATTAAAGCTCAGCTAAAGGCAAAAAAAATTACAGAAAAACAGCAAAATCAGGCGGTTGATTACATCGATTTGCGGTATGATACGGGATTGGCTGTTGGTTGGAAAACAGTAGATAACATTACCCAAGATAAGACACAGGTTAAATTGCAAAAAAACAACAAGAATAATCACCTTAAATCAGCACAATTAGTTAAGAGTTTAAGTTAAATGTCTAAAGCAGCAGAAAGAAAATTAGTGGTTGGCCTTGATATAGGCACCTCCAAAATATCTGTCGCGGTAGGAGAGGTTACGCCAGACAATCAGTTAAGTATTATTGGTGTCGGTAATCAACCTGCTCGCGGTATGGATAAAGGCGGGGTTAATGATTTGAATTTAGTAATTCAAGCAATTCAACGCGCCATTAATGAAGCTGAATTGATGGCGGACTGTCAAATAAGCTCAATTTATCTGGGTATTTCAGGTAAACATATTAGTTGTCAAAATGAAAATGGCATGGTGCCAGTTAATGACAAAGAAGTTATTCAAGAAGATGTTGACAATGTAATTCATACCGCACGTTCAGTCCCAATTTCAGCTGAACGTCGTATGTTGCATGTGCTTCCACAAGAATACAGTATTGATTGTCAAGACGGCATTAAAAGCCCAATAGGCATGTCTGGTGTACGTATGGAAGCTAAAGTTCATATCGTTACTTGTGCTAATGATATGGCTAAAAACTTAGTTAAATGTGTAGAACGCTGTGATTTAACCGCAGATCAATTAATATTTTCTGCACTAGCTTCAAGTTATGCAGTGTTAACAGATGATGAAAAAGAATTAGGTGTGTGTGTTGTTGATATGGGCGCAGGCACAATGGATATCTCAGTATTTACTGGAGGCACTTTACGCCATACAGCGGTAATACCTGTTGCGGGTAATCAAGTGACTAGCGATATTTCTAAAATCTTTAGAACACCACTAAGTCATGCTGAAGATATTAAGGTGCAATATGCCTGTGCTTTAAAGCAATTGGTTAGCATGGAAGAAAGTATTGATGTACCAAGTGTCGGTGGTCGACCTGCACGTTCAATGTCACGTCATACGTTATCTGAAGTGGTTGAACCTAGGTATCAAGAATTATTTGAGCTAATTCAAGACGAAATTAGAGAGTCTGGGTTAGAAGATCAGATCGCTGCGGGTTATGTACTAACAGGCGGAACAGCGAAAATGGAAGGCGTACTTGAGTTTGCCGAAGAAATTTTCCAAATGCCTGTACGTATTGCTAACCCATTAGCAGTGCAAGGCTTAAAAGAATATGTAAACGATCCTATTTACTCCACAGTGGTTGGCCTTCTACATTACGGTATGCAGGCGACGAGTGAAGTGAATAGTACATCGAAAAAGCGTGAAAGTGTTGGCGATTTTTGGTCAAGAATACATGCTTGGTTTAAAGGCGAGTTTTAATTAATGGTGTTGTGAGCTGTTACATGGACATAACAGTTATCTCGAATTGTTGTTAAGTAACGTAACAAATAACAACAGTTTATTAAATATTTTAAGTTATTGTAAGTAAAACGGAGAGAGAAAAATGTTTGAATTAATGGAAGACCATAGCGAAGAAGCGATAATTAAAGTTATCGGCGTTGGTGGCGGTGGTGGTAATGCCGTTGAACACATGGTTTCACAAACGATTGAAGGTGTCGAGTTTGTTACCGCAAACACTGACTCTCAAGCGTTACGTAATTCTTCTGCAGATGTCACTTTACAACTTGGTGCTGATGTAACTAAAGGGTTAGGCGCTGGCGCAAATCCTGAAATTGGCCGTTGTGCAGCTGAAGAAGATAGAGAAACTATTAAACAAGCCTTGCAAGGTGCGGATATGATCTTTATTGCAGCTGGTATGGGTGGTGGTACAGGTACTGGTGCTGCACCTGTAGTTGCAGAAATTGCCAAGGAAATGGGAATTTTAACGGTTGCTGTTGTGACTAAACCGTTCCCATTTGAGGGTAAAAAGCGAATGAACTATGCTGATCAAGGCATTGAGTTTTTATCTAAAAGCGTTGATTCACTTATTACCATTCCTAACGAAAAGCTACTGAAAGTACTTGGCCCAGGAACAAGCTTATTGGATGCCTTTAAAGCAGCAAATAACGTGCTACTTGGCGCAGTCCAAGGTATTGCAGAACTAATCACTCGTCCAGGTTTAATCAATGTGGATTTTGCCGATGTACGTACTGTAATGTCTGAAATGGGTACTGCCATGATGGGCTCTGGTACTGCTTCTGGCGACGATAGAGCACAAGAAGCTGCTGATGCTGCTATTTCAAGTCCTTTGCTAGAAGATGTAGATTTAGCTGGTGCACGTGGAATTTTAGTTAATATTACCGCAGGTATGGATATTAGCATCGATGAGTTTGAAACCGTTGGTAATGCAGTTAAAGCTTTTGCTTCTGAAAATGCAACGGTTGTTGTTGGTGCTGTGATTGACATGGACATGACAGATGAGCTGCGTGTAACTGTTGTTGCTACAGGTATAGGTGCTGAAAGCAAACCTGATATTACCTTAGTAAACCCTATGCCAATTGCTGAATCGAAAGTAGTTGGTGCAGATTATACACCAGCAGCACCACAAGCAAATATAGCGACTGAAGCGATATCGATGACTGATAGCAATGCACAGAAAGCGGCTGCAACAGACTTAGATACCTATTTAGATATCCCTGCTTTTTTACGTAAGCAAGCGGATTAAATATTTAGCAATTGGATATGAACTAAGTTCAGCTGTTATTGGTTTTTTTGATTTTAGCGCTTTTTTTTGTTATATTATGCGCCCTGAAAAGAGCTTGACTAGTTTTATTCCCGTTTTTACTGGGGAATAAGTAGGTAGTTCATATTTAATTATGGGATAAATAATTGCTCATATGATTTTATCTAGTTTATTTCTAGGTGAGGCATTTATGGTAGCAATTGCATTTATTAACCAGTAAGAAGCAAAGTAAGCGAGGCTGATATGATTAAGCAACGTACATTAAAAACAAGTGTTTCAACAGTAGGTGTTGGTTTACATAAAGGTGAAAAAGTGCAGGTTACTCTCCGTCCTGCACCAGCAAACACCGGCATTGTTTTCCGTCGTGTTGATCTCGACCCTGTGGTTGACATCAAAGCGTCACCAGAAGCTGTAGGTGAAACGACGTTATGTACCTGTTTAGTTAATGAACAGCAAGTTAAGGTATCAACAGTTGAGCATTTGCTTTCAGCTGTCGCAGGCTTAGGCATCGATAATTTAATTATTGATGTCGATGCCCCTGAAATTCCTATTATGGATGGTAGTGCTTTACCATTTGTTTACTTAATTCAATCGGTTGGCATTGAAACATTGAATGCACCAAAACGCTTTTTACGAATTAAGAAACCAATTCGCGTTGAAGAAGGTGATAAATGGGCAGAACTATTGCCTTATGAAGGCTTTAGAGTCAATTTTTCTATTGAATTTGAACACCCTGTTATCGAAAAAACCTGTCAAACCATGAGCATGGACTTCTCTAGTTGTTCTTTTATTAAAGAGATCAGTCGTGCTAGAACATTTGGATTCATGAAGGATATTGAGTTCTTGCGTTCACATAATTTGGCGTTAGGTGGTAGTTTAGAGAATGCCATAGTGCTTGATAATTATAGAATGCTGAATAAAAATGAATTACGTTACGATGATGAATTTGTAAAACATAAAATACTTGACGCCATTGGCGATCTTTACATGGGTAGTGCTAGTATTTTAGGTGAGTTAAATGCTTTTAAATCAGGTCACGGTTTAAATAACTTATTACTTAGAGAAGTTTTTAAGCAGACTGATTCATGGGAATGGGTAACATATGAAGGTGATAAAGCTTCACCAATAGAATACCAAGAAGTAAACGCTACAGCATTTTAGTTTGTCAAAATGCCTCCACATGCGAACATTCACCTATTAACACCTAAGGTACAGTGTTCGCATTGTTAATTTTACCTAGCCTATCTTTTTCCAGCAACTCTTGCTAACTTTTCTAGTTTTTCTTTCAAGCCTTTTGGGGCATTTTTAGCAATATCTAAGAACTGTTTAGCCGTTTTTTCATTAACAACAGCATTATCTTGTTGAGGTCTTACTTCAGTTGACTTTATCAGTTCGGCGCGCACTTTTTCTGTGAGCTCATGTCGTTGCTGACGAAAACCTTGCGGGTTAACTTTAATTTCTATTCGCTGAAAATTACCATCGGTACCATTCATTAATGCGTTACAAATAGTGTTACGTTCAAATTGCAATCGTTGTCCCCAAACGGGAGATTTTACTTCAATAATGAGAGTGTCTTCTCGACAATTGGCAATATGCCATGCATCTTCTGGTAAATCAGGGCAAATTTGCCGTACAATGTCTGCCAAAATGGTCAAAGAGTTGGTTTTTGTTTGAATATGTGCCAAAGTGCCAGTCGTTGTTTGCAATAGCGCCGACATATTAATAGGGACTTTTGATTTTCTAGCCATTGTTGTCACCAAAAATTAGCAAAATTCAATAATAGAGCTTACTGAATAAATTAACCGAAATAGATACCTATGAGTTTAACACTACTATACCGAGGAAAGAACGTCAGATTTTCAATGCGGCTTACTAAATTGCATTGGTTATCCGCTGTGTGTGCTTTTGCACTAATTTCTGGGTTGGTTGTGCATTTAATTGTCAGTAATAAATTAAACCCCAATGGTGATAAATACCAAGTTTACTCTCAAGTCAATACGACTCCTATTCGGGTTGAAAACCAACAAATAACTGCATTGACAATCAAATTCGCTGAATTTCAAAGTCAAGTATTACGTTTAAATGCCCTTGGTAATAGGTTAGCTAGTGATGCTAATATTCCAGAGAATGAATTTAATTTTAACCAGCTACCTGCTAGTGGTGGGCCAGTATCAAATTCTTCTTTGGTGAATGAAAAAACACTAGAACAGCTGTTTATAGAGATAGAGCGTTTTGAAAGTGAAATAAATTACGAAGAAAAACAGTTACAAATGCTTGAATCTTTAACTTTTGGTCACCATATACAGAATAATGGTTACTTATCAGGTCGGCCAATAACCAAAGGTTGGTTATCATCATATTATGGTGTGCGTAAAGACCCATTCAATGGTAAGCCGACAATGCATAAAGGCGTTGATTTTGCTGGTAAAGAAAATACTCCGATTATTGCGACTGCATCAGGCGTGGTCACATGGGCGAGCAAACGCTATGGTTATGGGCAACTCATTGAAATAAATCATGGTAATGGCTTAATTACACGCTATGGACATAATAAAGATTTATTAGTAAATGTTGGTGATGTCGTAAACAAAGGACAAAATATTGCTCTTATGGGTAGTACAGGCCGATCAACTGGGCCACATGTTCACTATGAAATATTACGAAATAATAAACAAATTAACCCAATTAAATTTGTTTATCGAAAAGGGAAATAACCAAGAAAACATTCAATGGTTATCATAATACATTCACTAAAGGTGGCCACTATAGCCACTGATAATTCTCACTAAATGGTTTAAATAAGATGTTTGGAAATTTGTTAACAAAAATGTTCGGTAGTCGAAATGATAGATTACTAAAACAAATGAGAAAAGAAGTCACTAAAATAAATGCACTTGAACCGGTATTAGAAGCGTTAAGTGATGAAGAGTTAAAAGCCAAGACCGTTGAGTTTAAAGAACGATTTTCTAATGGCGAAACGGTAGAACAATTGTTAGTTGAAGCATTTGCTGTGGTAAGAGAAGCCAGTAAACGAGTGTTTGGCATGCGTCATTTCGATGTGCAAATGATTGGTGGTATGGTACTCAATGAAGGCAAGATTGCCGAAATGCGTACTGGTGAAGGTAAAACGTTAACGGCAACTTTGCCGTCATATCTTAATGCATTAACCGATAAAGGTGTGCATGTTATTACTGTGAATGATTACCTTGCTACGCGTGATGCAGATTGGAGTCGTCCTTTATTTGAATTTCTTGGCTTAACTGTCGGCTGTAATGTTGCAGGAATGACAACTCAAGATAAACAAGCTGCGTATCAATCGGATATCACATACGGTACTAATAACGAATTCGGCTTTGACTATTTACGTGACAATATGGTGTTCTCGCCGCAAGAGCGCTCTCAAAAACCATTACACTTTGCCATCATTGATGAAGTAGATTCGATCTTAATTGATGAAGCAAGAACGCCACTTATCATTTCAGGTCAAGCTGAAGATAGCTCTGCACTTTATAAGATCATTAATACCTTAGTGCCAACGCTTGAACAACAAGATGAAGAAGATAAAGAAGGTGAAGAGAGTACGGGTGATTTCACTATCGATGAAAAGGCCAAGCAGGTCTATTTAACTGAGCGTGGTCAAATTCATATCGAAGAAATCATGGTTGAGAAAGAATTACTTACTGCTGGCGATACTTTGTTTTCTGCCGCTAACATTACTTTATTGCACCATGTTATGGCAGCACTTCGTGCTCATAAACTATTTCAAAAAGATGTTGATTATATTGTAAAAGATGACGAGATAGTCATTGTTGATGAACACACAGGTAGAACGATGGAAGGTCGTCGTTGGTCTGAAGGCCTTCACCAGGCTGTCGAGGCTAAAGAAGGTGTTAATATTCAAAATGAAAATCAGACACTAGCCTCTATTACCTTTCAAAACTACTTTAGAATTTATGAAAAACTGTCGGGTATGACGGGTACTGCAGATACTGAAGCTTTTGAATTTAATCATATCTATGGTTTAGAGACGGTAATTATTCCTACAAACCAGCCAATGGTTCGTAAGGATCTATCTGATTTAATTTACTTAACAACCGAAGAAAAATTTGAAGCTATTTTAGCTGATATTCAAGACTGTGTGAAACGAGGACAACCTGTTCTTGTTGGTACTATTGCTATTGAAACATCAGAGTTTTTATCTGACTTCTTGAAAAAAGCAAAAATTAAACACAAAGTACTTAATGCTAAGTTTCACCAACAAGAAGCTGAAATTGTCGCTGACGCAGGTAAAGAAAGCGCAGTTACTATAGCAACTAACATGGCTGGTCGTGGTACTGATATCGTTTTAGGCGGGAACTTAGATGCCATAATTGCTAAGTTAACCAATCCTAGTGAAGATGATATAGCTAAAGCAAAAGCACAATGGAAAGTTGACCATGAACGTGTACTTGAGTTAGGTGGTTTACATATTGTCGCAACAGAACGTCATGAGTCTAGACGAATTGATAATCAGCTTCGTGGACGTTCAGGTCGACAAGGTGATGAAGGTTCAACGCGCTTTTACTTATCAATGGAAGATTCATTGATGCGTATCTTTGCCTCAGAACGCATTTCAAATATGATGCGTAAGTTAGGTATGGAAAAAGGTGAAGCTATTGAGCATCCTTGGGTTACTCGTAGTATTGAAAATGCGCAACGTAAAGTTGAAGGTCGTAACTTTGATATGCGTAAGCAATTATTAGAGTACGATGACGTTGCTAATGACCAACGTGGTGTTATCTATGAGCAACGTAATGAATTACTTGATAACGAAGAGATTGGTTCAGTTGTTGATGCCATTAGAAGTGATGTTATTAATGGTGTTATTGATCAGCATATTCCTCGTCAATCATTAGACGAAATGTGGGATATACAAGGCCTTGAAGAGCAATTGAAAGGTGAATATTCTACAGAATTAACTATTGCGAAATGGCTAGAAGAAGATAGTAAACTCCATGAAGAGAGCTTACGCGAAAAAATCATTGCTGAGTTTGAACAAGCTTATAAAGACAAAGAAGAAGCGGTTGGCGCTGATGTTTTACGACAATTTGAAAAAGCAGTAATGTTACAAAGCTTAGATTCACATTGGAAAGAACATCTATCAGCCATGGATCACCTTCGCCAAGGTATCGGGTTACGTGCTCATGCGCAAAAGAACCCTAAGCAAGAATTTAAGCGTGAATCTTTCGAGTTGTTTACTGAGATGTTGGATAACTTAAAATATGACGTGGTTGGTATTTTATCAAAGGTACAAATTCGTGCTGAATCTGATGTTGAAGCGGTAGAAGAGCAACATAGGAAGTCAGAGGAAGTACCTATGGACTTCCAACATCAATCATCAAATACTGATGAGCAAGCGCAGACACCTCGTGTAGGTCGTAATGAACCTTGCCCATGTGGTTCAGGTAAAAAGTATAAACAATGTCACGGTAAACTAGCCTAATAGTTATTCTTGATATTAATAAATGCCAGTCTAATGACTGGCATTTTTATTTTATAACTAAGGCATTGTAAAGATCTGAGGTTCAAGACGTATGAGTAAGTAAATGTCGATATGCACTTAGAAATTTAAGACTATGAAGAGAAGATAAAAATGAATGAAATTGTTCACGTTGCAGTCGCGGTTATAAGAAAGGCAAATGATGATGGTGGTTTTAACTACTTCCTAACCAAACGGCTTGAAGAGGCGCATCAAGGCGGAAAGTGGGAATTTCCAGGTGGTAAGGTGGAAAAGAATGAAACAGTTGCTCAAGCACTCGCTAGAGAGCTTAAAGAGGAGGTGGCAATTGACGTACTATCTTGCCAACCACTCATTAAGGTTGAACATACATACCGCAGTAAAGAGGGAGGAGACGGAAAAGTAAAAAATGTTTTGCTTGACGTTTTTATCGTTGATAACTTTATTGGAGAACCAAGTGCACAAGAGGGTCAAGGGCAAGGTTGGTATGCTTTGAATGAATTTGAACAACTAGATTTCCCTGAAGCAAATAAAGTGATTATTGATAAGCTCCTAGAAAACTCCCTTTAGTGAGGCTGCATACTCATTCCATTTGAATATGCAGGATTCAGCTGAAAATAACATCTTCAAGTGCAGTAGTTTTGGTTTATTCGGGCTCAACAAAAAACTTATTGTTAAGTAAAAATTCATCTTCCATTGCATCCAGCATTTCTTCTGATAAAACAGTATCTACTTGAATGTTTTGGCTGATTTTATGGCTTTCTTCTGCCCACTCACCAAGATCAATCAGTTGACAGCGTTTGCTACAAAAAGGTCTAAATTCGCTTGTTGCTTGCCATACAACAGTTTTTTGGCACTGTGGACAAGGGACTTTTAAGGTCATGGTAGTATATTATTTAAATTTGAAGATAATGTTAATTATACACTAAAGCTAATGGCATGGAATCATTTGTGCTTAGGCAAGCGTGCATGGGGCATATAAAATAAAACCTATTAGCAACGGGCTAATTGAAATACAGTTGCTTGGTTTGCGTATCTACGACCAGTATGTTGGCAAGGTAACATAAAGCGGATTGAATAGCGGAATTTGTTGCCACTAACTGTAGGATAGTATCCTGCATCTTGCGCTAATTTTATTCTTAATAATATAAGGCCTTCACCATTATCTTGGTAAAAGCCACTATCCACTTCTATTGATTCAAATTCAGCGCGTAAACGGATAAATTTAAGCACAATTGCAAGAGCAGATGATACATCACTTAATAAGTTGAGCCATTGTCGAACTTCTTGTTTTGTTTGTACTTCATTTTGATGTAGCCAAAAGTGTAATTGTGGCAAATCAAAGCTAGAGCTTCCGCCTTGAATGGCAAAGCGTTGTTTCAAACAAGATAGTAATTTATCGTCTTTTAATAGCCACCAAGTAGGTCGTGGAATTCTCAAGTGGCTGACTAATTTAACTGTTTCAGATAAATTCTTTTGGAGTGCACTTGTATCGACATCAGGTATTTTTGACCAGACAACAAGGTTTTGTTCTAATTTTTCTAAGTCTTTAATTAAATCACCACGGATATCATTACGCTCTAAGGTATCCAATATGGAAAATAGTGCATTAAAAAACACTTGATGACTAGTGAATATAGTAATTTCGCCACTAAGGCACGAGTATGCCTGAGCAAAGAATTGCTCAAGTTTTAGGTAGTTTCGTATTCGCTCATTGAGCGGGTGTTCATATAAGACCGTAGACATACAAAGTTTTGTAACCAGTTAAGCAAAAATGTAAATAAAGAACTATTTTATTGTTGATTTTTAAACCATTTTTGTCAAGGCTAAATACTTCTTATCAAGTGATAGCACTGCTGTTTTGATTTCGGATAAAGACGAGTCATCATTATTAATAATATCATCGGCAACCTTAGCCCTTGATTCTCGACTTGTTTGGCTAGCTATTATCGCTTTGACTTCTTGTTCAGAACTGCAATCTCGCTGTAAAGTTCGTGATATTTGAGTTGTTTCACTGACATCAACGATTAATACACGATCAATTAATTCAAGAAGATCATTTTCAATGAGTAAAGGAGCAACCAATATACAATAGGTACTTTTAGCTTCTTTAGTTTGCTTAACGATATTAGAACGTATTAAGGGATGTAATAGGTTGTTTAGCCATGTTTTATCGGCTTTATTACTAAAAATTCGACTTCGCAATAATGCTCTATTGAGTTGACCATCAGCTAATAAGTAATCGTTACCAAAATGATGGGCAATTGCTTTTAATGCCGGGCTGCTAACTGTAACTACTTCTCTGGCGATAATATCAGCATCAATGATCTCAACACCTAATTCTACAAAGTAATTGGTTATTGTTGTTTTTCCACTACCAATTCCGCCAGTAAGGCCAATAACTAGTTTAGACATGATGGAAATATCTCTGACATATTGAGGGTCATTTATAATTTAATTTATAACTTAATTTATGAATTAAAGAAGCTTCTGTAAATACCATGACCAAATACCATCACCCCATAATAAGGTGATCCAACCAGCTACGGCTAAATATGGACCAAATGGGATGCCTTGTTCTCTTTGATGATTTTTGAATAACATTAAAGCAATACCAACAATTGCGCCAACGACCGAAGCCATTAAGATAAGTAGCGGTAATAATTGCCAACCGATCCATGCACCAAAAACAGCAAACAATTTAAAGTCGCCATAGCCCATGCCTTCTTTGCCTGTTATAGCTTTGAAGAGCCAAAAAACGGAATATAAGCTCATATAACCAGCTGCAGCACCAATAACAGCATCGCTTAACGGGACAAAAGTACCATTGATGTTTATCAGTAAACCTAACCAGAGAAGTGGCAGAGTAATTTGATCCGGCAATAACATATGATCGAAATCTATCATAGTAAGAGAAATCAAACACCAAGTGAGTATTAAGACCCAAAGGGTCATTATTGTTGCGCCAAAATGATGAGCAGCAATAAGGCTCAGCAGCATGGTAGAAATTTCAATTAAAGGATAGCGAGCAGATATTTTATTTGTACACTGGCTACATTTACCTTTTAGAAATAACCAACTAACGACAGGAATATTTTCATAAAAACGAATTTTATGATTGCACTTAGGGCAGGTAGAGTCAGGTTTTGACAGCGTGACTTGAGAGAGCTTTTTGGGTTTAATATTAGCAACTTCATCAGCTAGAAACTCTCGGCAATCATGATACCAGCTGTATTCCATCATTTTCGGAGTACGATAAATTACAACATTCAAGAAGCTACCCACAATAAGAGAGAGCAAACCTACGGTGAAATAAAAAAATACTGAAGATTGTTGGAATAGCACAGTAATATGATTAAAGAGAGAAAGAAAGTTATCTAACAATTGAGTTGCCTGTCTTGAATTTATGTTAGGGGATTAGGATTAATGGAGTTATAAATCTATACAACTCCATTTATGTCACTTTGGTTTATACAACTTTACCAATTTCAAATATGGGTAAGTACATAGCAATAATTAAACCACCAATTACTACGCCTAATACTGCCATAATCATTGGCTCTAAAAGCGCGGTTAAACCATCAACAGCGTCATCCACTTGTTGTTCATATATATTGGCTACTTTAGATAACATATCATCAACAGCACCCGATTCTTCACCAATAGCCACCATTTGAATAACCATGTCTGGGAATATTTTGCAATTACGCATGGCTAAGTTCATTTGCATACCTGAAGATACCTCAGCACGTACTTCTAATATCGCATCCCTAAATACGGCATTACCTGATGCTCCAGCGGCAGACTCTAAGGCATCAATCAAAGGAACACCTGCAGCAAAAGTTGTTGATAAAGTACGAGCATATCGAGCAACGGCTGCTTTTTCTAATAAATCACCAATAACAGGTAACTTTAATATGTTTTTGTCTACATTATCACGTAATTTTTGGCTATTTCGGTGAGATTTTCTAAATAAATAAAATGCCAAGTACATGCCAGCTAAGCCAAAATACCAATATGCCTGCATAAAGTCAGATATAGCAATTACAAATAAGGTAAACGCGGGTAATTCGGCACCAAAACTAGCAAAAATTTCTTGGAATACAGGTACAACAAAGATTAAAAGAATAGATGTTACAATAAAAGCTATAACTAATACCGCAATAGGGTAGGTCATTGCTTTTTTTATCTTACTTTTTAAAGCTTCAGCTTTTTCTTTATAAGTAGCAATCCGAGCATAAATTGTTTCTAACGCACCGGACTGCTCACCTGAGGCGACTAAGTCACAGTAAAGATCATCGAAAAAAAGTGGATGATCACGTAAACAGTCTGATAGAGGAATGCCTGAGGAGAGTTTAGTGCCAATATCGCCAAGAAGTAGGCGCATTTTACCGTTGTTATGTCCTTTGCCTATCATTTCAATAGTTTGAACTAACGGTACTCCAGCACCTAACATTGTAGATATTTGTCTGGTGATAACAGCAATATCAGCAGGTGTTATTTCTTTATCTCCGCTTCCTATGCCAAATAAAGGTTTTGCTTTTTTCTTAACGCGACTTGGGGTAATACCCTGTTTACGTAATTGAGCTTTTAGTTCGATAATACTCTTAGCTGGAAGTTCACCACTAATTTTTTTGCCTTTACGGTTAACGCCTTGCCAAACAAAGATATCTTGCTCTTTAGTTTTAACCTTGTCTTTAGCTGACTTTTTTTTTGTTGTAATAGCCATAGTTAACCTTGGTCCATAAATCACTTTACTCTTACTTGCTTGAGAAGTAGATAAAGTAATATCTATTAAATAGGTGAATTATCTTATTAATTATAAGTAAGTTAACCGAAAGTAACGTTAAGCGCTAGTGACACGGTTAATTTCTTCTAAACTTGTCATGCCACTCATTGCTTTTAATAAACCAGATTGACGTAAATTGTTATAGCCTTCTTTTTGGCATTGTTTTGCTATATCAAGAGAGTTACCACCTTCCATAATGATAGAAGCTATGGTGGGGCTTATCTTTATTACTTCGTAAATACCTACGCGGCCTTTATAACCTGCAGTACAGTGAGTACAACCTACAGGTTTAAATAATTTAATATCGGATAGTTTGTCAGCAGGAAAGCCTTGTTCAGCTAATTGCATTTCAGAAAGCGTTTCTTCTTCTTTACATTGAGGACATAAACGTCTGGCAAGTCGCTGGGCTATGATAATGGAAACAGAGCTAGCAACGTTATAAGAAGGGACACCCATATTAAGCAGCCGAGTTAACGTTTCAGCTGCTGAATTAGTATGTAAAGTAGATAATACTAGATGACCAGTTTGGGCCGCTTTAATCGATATTTCAGCTGTTTCTAGATCTCGAATTTCACCAACCATGACAATATCAGGATCTTGACGCAGGAATGAACGTAGCGCGCTAGGGAATGTTAAACCAGCACGATTATTGATTTGAACCTGGTTAATGCCTTCAAGGTTAATTTCGACAGGATCTTCAGCAGTAGAGATATTACGTTCTTGTGTATTAAGAATATTGAGACCGGTATAGAGTGATACTGTTTTCCCTGACCCTGTTGGGCCTGTAACTAATATCATGCCTTGTGGCTGCTCTAGAGCATCCATGTATATCTTTTTCTGCTCGGCTTCGTAACCTAGCATATCGATACCTAACATAGCGCTGGATGAATCGAGTATACGCATCACTATTTTTTCACCCCACATTGTCGGTAAAGTACTGACGCGGAAGTCGATTGATTTTTTCTTTGATAATGCCAGCTTGATTCGACCATCTTGTGGTACACGACGTTCTGCAATATCTAATTTAGACATGACTTTCAAGCGGGCTGCCATTCTTGAAGAAAGGCTTACTGGTGGTCTAGCTATTTCAGATAAAATACCATCAATACGAAAGCGAATACGGAAAGATTTTTCATAGGGCTCAAAATGTAAATCTGAAGCGCCTTTTTTTATGGCATCGAGTAATATCTTATTGATGAAAACAACAATAGGGGCATCATCTTCACCGTTAGTGTCTTCCTTTTTTGACTCTTCAACATCAATACCGGCTAATTCATCTGCATCGATGTCAGTTATATTAAGTGCATCACTTTCATCTTCGAGTACTTTTTCAATGCAAGCTTGTAAACTCTTCTCGTCACATAATACTAATTCAGTGCTATAACCGGTATTAAACTGTATTTCTTCTAAAGCATCTAAATTAGTCGGGTCTGACATGGCAACAAAAAGTACTTTGCCGCGTAAATAAAGCGGTAAAGCATTGTGTTTGGTAATGAGTTTTTCGTTACGAACCCCTTCTGGCACTAGGGTTGTGTCGAATTGATTGAGCTGAATTTGAGGGTAGCCAAAACTTTTAGAGAGTACTTTAGCTATTTGTTTGCCATCAACGCCCTTGTTTTCAATAAGAAAGCGAATGAAAGGTATATTTTTACCAACGAAGTCCTCGGTGATTTCATCTACTGACTCTAGTGGGATAAGGTTCTGCTTCTGTCTCTTATACACATCTCCGAGCCCACGAGACCGTACTAGATCTCGT
>OJBR01000376.1_pt1 | contig 21485 bp, 26 predicted proteins | sample 1591161 | NCBI WGS metagenome assembly OJBR01 (sample SAMN05416803, study PRJEB24817) | seawater metagenome | isolation source: Sea water | place: Canada:Atlantic | collected 2013-07
TACGAGATCTAGTACGGTCTCGTGGGCTCGGAGATGTGTATAAGAGACAGCTATGAATTTTTTTAATAAATACTGTTTTTTTAGTATTTTATTATTAAGACTAGTATTCGCTATTCAGTTTCTCTATAATATGCCACCTTTTTCAGGATCCCGAGACGACGGTCTTGGGGAACAAATAGCTCGAGCTGAAATTAATATTGGAGTACTCACATGTCTAAAATTTGCCAAGTAACAGGCAAAGTGCCAATGGTTGGAAACAACCGTTCTCACGCAAGAAACGCGACTCGTCGTCGTTTTTTACCTAACCTTCAATCTCACCGTTTTTGGGTTGAGAGTGAAAATCGTTTCGTTAAATTACGTTTAACTCCGAAAGGAATGCGTATTATCGATAAAAAAGGTATTGATGTAGTATTAACTGACATCCGTGCCCGTGGCGAAAAAGTTTAATAACTTTATTTTAAGGAAATTATTATGCGCGATAAAATTCGTTTAGTTTCTAGTGCTGGTACTGGTCATTTTTATACTACAGATAAGAATAAAAAGACTATGCCTGAAAAAATGGAAATCAAAAAGTTTGATCCAACCATTCGTAAGCACGTAATCTATAAAGAAGCGAAAATTAAGTAATTAATTTAGCTTTTATAAAAAACCCGGTTTTACCGGGTTTTTTTATGCCTGAAAAACAGTACTAAGTTCTTATCTTTGAGTGCATGGTGGTTATTCGCACTATACAATGAAAACTTCAGTATGATATCCCTATTAGACTTATTAAATTTATTGGAATAATTTAAATGAAATTATCTCGCACTGGGTGGAACAACGTCATTATTTTTTCAGTGATGACTATCATTTTATTGATCAATGCGACCAACGATAAGCTTTTTCCTAATGAAGAAAGTGGCACTAATGGCGAGCAATTAATTCTGCCACAACATAGTGTTATTTTAACATTATCAATTGATTTTTCAGAGAATCAACATGTGTTATTAGAGCGTGTAGGACGTAGCTGGCAGCTAACGGCTAAAGGCGTCCCATTGGAAAAAACAGAACAGCAGATTGAACAGATGATGTTTGCTTGGAAACAGAGTAGTGGCCTAGTGCAGGCAGCTGAAATTATGATTGATAGTGATCAAGGTGTCTCAGTACAAATTGCATTAGCTGGTGAACCAGAAGTTAGAACTTTCGTATTATACCCATTAGCAGATCAGTTATTAGTTTATCAACAACAAGAGAATGTCTGGTTAGCACTACCTGCAACATTAGCCCAACAACTATTACCTGTTAGTTTGTAACGTTTGATTCAATAAATAACGTTTACTTTAGTCTTTATAAGAAGAAATTATGCCAGAATTACCCGAAGTAGAAGTGTGCCGCTTAGGTATAAGTCCTCATGTGATTGCTCAAGAGGTCAGTGAGGTCATTATTCGTAATGGAAGCTTACGTTGGCCTATTCCAGATGAAGTACGTACTGTTGTTGGCTTATCGGTGATTAACGTTGAGCGGCGTGCAAAGTACCTATTATTACGTTTTTCAACCGGAACGTTATTATTGCATTTAGGTATGTCCGGTACCATTAGGGTGATTGAACAAGATACCCCTGTCGCTAAACATGACCACTTTGATCTGGTTTTTAAGCATGGCAAGAGCTTGCGATTGAATGACCCACGCCGTTTTGGTGCTGTGCTATGGCTAGCGAATGATGAAGATGAACTTGGTTTATTAAGTAAATTGGGACCAGAGCCATTAAGTGATGATTTTGCTGAGGGTTACTTGTTTAGTAAAGCAAAAAATCGCAATGTACCTATCAAGACTTTTTTAATGAATAACCATGTCGTCGTGGGTGTTGGTAACATTTATGCTAATGAAGCGCTGTTTCAAGCTGGTATTTTGCCTATAGCCAAAGCAAAGGATATCGATGAACAACGGATGAATAGTTTAACGACTATTATAAAGAAAGTACTGAGTGCTGCTATTGCACAAGGTGGCACCACGCTTAAGGATTTCACTCAAGCTGATGGTCGTCCAGGTTATTTTGCCCAATCACTTATGGTATATGGTCGGGCAGGAGAAGAATGTGTGACGTGTCAAACAACATTACAAGAAATTAGACAGTCTAATCGCAGTTCTGTATTTTGTCCTAGTTGCCAACAGGATTAACTATTGGCATTATCAAGGGCAGCTTTTACTACAGGGTGAACAAACTGGCCAACGTCTCCTTGGTGAAGGGCAACTTCTTTTACCAAGGTAGATGAAATAAATGAATTCTCTTCTGCTGGTGTTAGAAATACGCTCTCAAGTTCAGAGGATAGGCGGCGGTTCATGTTGGCTAGTTGAAACTCATATTCGAAATCTGAGACGGCGCGCAAGCCACGAATGAGTACTTTAGCTTGATATTGCTTAGCAAAATCAACTAATAAACCACTGAACCCAACAACAGTTACGTTTGTTAGATCCTGAGTAACTTGCTCAAGCATGGCAACTCGTTGTGCTAAATCAAAACGAGGTTGCTTGCTGGGGCTTGAAGCGACACCAATAATCACCTCACTAAATAACTTACTGGCACGAACAATTAAGTCACTATGACCGTTAGTTACTGGATCGAAAGTACCTGGATATATAGCTCTTATCATCATTAATTACTGTATTTTTTAACGGCTGTTATGTGTCATTGTAATGGGATAAGTAACGAAGTGACAAGTATTTATGCTTTCAATTTTGTTGCTAAGTCATCGATAATCAACAAAATTGAATAATTAATCACATAAAAAAGCAAAAAAGACTAAAGTATTTACTCAAAACACTTTATATATACTGAATTTTGATAGTATTATTGTGCTAGTTTTAATCAAATCAAATTGAGAAGTAGCTGCATGAAAACCCGCGATAAAATAATCCAAGCCAGTATTGAATTATTTAATGAGCAAGGAGAGCGTAATGTTACCACTAATCATATCGCTGCTCACTTAGCCATTAGCCCTGGTAATCTGTATTATCATTTCCGTAATAAAGAAGACATTATTTTATCTATTTACGAAGAGTATGCACGTAGCTTGCTATTAGAGACCTTGCCAAAGGTGTCATCGGAAGTAAAACCATTAGATTCACTGGTTTTGTATATGGATTCTGTTTTTCAAACCACAATGAAATTTCGTTTCTTTTATAGTAACTTACCTGTGTTATTGGATAAAAATCCAATTTTGCGGGAAAAGTATGTTGAAGTACAACAGTCTATTTCAGAGCGTGTTGGTCAGCTTCTCGTTTCATTAAGAGCCGCTGATTATATTGACTTTAGTGATGATGAATTGGCTGATATTGTTAGTATTTTACGTCTTATTAATACTTTCTGGGTCAGTTTTCATCAAACCCAGACCATAGTGAATGAAGTTAATGACTCAGTATTCTATCAAGGTGTACTTAAGATATTAGTAATCTTACGCCCATATACTAAAGCGCATGCCATTAGTGAACTGAATCACGCTCGTGATGTATATCAACAAAGATATCGTGAAGAGGCGGAAACAGCTTAATTATAGTTATGCTGTTATTTTGAATTGGAAGTTGTCAGGTTTTTCATAACCTTGACTGACACTGAAGTAAAAGCTTTCAATTCGTTGTGCTCGTTGTTGCACTTCATTCGACTGCACAGTCTTTACATTTAGATTTGAGGCTAGCTTTTGACTTGATGATTCAGAGATCACAGCTTCTTGTGCAGATAATGTTTGATTAATTAATGCATCAAATTCATTACTTTTATCATGATTATTTGCATAAGCTGAAACTGAGTTAGTCTTTGAGTTCAGGCTTTTATCTGCTGGATTTGATTGAGTTGCCTCATTACCCTTGAGTGCTAATAACTCTGATTGTGCCGCAAGAATATTTTGTGTTGCGCTAGCTGCAACTCTGGTATCTTGTGTTGATGGGTTAGTAGGTGCCATAGCTGCTGCGTGTATCTTTTGCATCTTAACTATTGTTGCTTGCGGATCACCTGCAACGGTACTTAAGTCGACTGCAACTTCACCATCGGTTGCATATTTTTTTCCATCTGGCCCTATTTCAAAAGTATATGATGGCGAGCCAGTTGCAGCACCGCCTGCTGTTGCGTGAGCTAATTCATGTGTTCTTACTTCTTTATCTCTTTGTTGCAATTGGATAATTATTTTTTCGTCGACACGAGCCTGCTCGTCATTTTTGTCAGATTTATTATTCTCTGAAGTATTACTGTTAGTTTTTTCGGCTTGGTCTTCTTGGTTTTGCTGAGACTGACCTTGTTGATCATCTTTTGAAGCTTCTTGCTCAGTAATAGAACTAGCCGCAAACTCAGCTTGTTTTCTTAAGTTAGCAAAGTCTACTTCTTCATTTGTTTGGGCGGGTGTACGCGCTCTATCTTTCTCGGATGCTACGCCTTTTTCTGCTACTGAGGGATGAGTAGCGGTAACTTGGGTGATAATCTCTCGTTGACGGTTCTCACGTCGCAAGCCTTCCGTAGGTGGGTTGACCACTGTTGCTAAAGGTAAGCTTGCTGTATGCGGAGTAATATTCATAAGTAAAATTAATTACCAAATAAGTTTAGGCTGTTACATCAATTAGGGTACCAAGTGAATCATCAGCACTTTTAATGACTTCTGTCGAAGCTTTCGCTTGGAATTCAGCCACTTTCAAATTGACAATTGCTTGGTTTAAATCAGGTAATTCTACATTACTATTTACGTTATTTACCTCAGTGTTTACCTCACCATTTTTGGCAGGGTTATCCTGTGGCCCCGTATTTGTAGTAGTGCTGGCGACAATATCGGCAGCAGCTTGATCAGCGGTTGCCCGAGCATTTTGTAAACCTTGTAAGCCTGAATTCATTGCAGAGGATATTTCCACAAGTAAACCTCTTTTGTATATAAGCTAGATTGATTAATTATTAATCTAAACAGTGAGAAAGTAAAGGTGAAATTGCTCCTGAATACACCAACCCACGTTTACGATGTTAGTTAAAGTGCGAATCAAGCCAAGCGACTAAGACCTGATGAAAATCCTCAAGGTGAGAAATAAATGGCGCATGGGAAGCGTGATCAAATAAGTGGTGATCACTATTGGGTGCTAAATGATTAATTTGCTCAATTACCCCCTTGGGAACTAAGCTATCGTTATGTCCGTATAACCTTAAAAAGGGCTGTTTGATAATAGATAAATGCTGGCGTAAGTCACAATGACTTAATAAGGCTAATGAATTGGTTAAAATTTTCTGGCTAGGAAGTGCATGTGCCATCACTAATTGAGTAATTAGTTTTAGATCTTGTCGGATATGAGGACTTCCCATTGCTTGTATCTTTAAAAAGCCACTAATTGTTTTTGCAGTATCTTGAGCTAACTGTTTATGAAAGCTATCTAATACATTTGCTTTGATACCTGGCCAATTATCTTCGGCTTGTTCAACAAAATAAGGGCTACTGGCAACACTAATTAATGCCAATACTTTTTCTGGGTATTTGAGAGACATTTCTGTCGCAACCAAGCCACCTAATGACCAACCAAGATAAATAGCTGGTTGATCAATTACTTGTTCAATATGGTGGCAAATATCTGTTAATGAGTAAGAGGCTAAATCGACAGCACTATTGATACCAAAGCCAGGTAAATCAACCGTTACTAGCTGGTAGTTGTTCTCATTATCAGTTTGAAATAGATCTAATAGTGGTTGCCAAACACCTGAATTCAATCCCCAACCATGAAGTAGAACGATAGGAATTACATTTTTATTAAGAGTGTTTGTAGGAGGAAATGTGGAAAATGTTAAGCTTTTTGCCATGCTTATTACTGCACTGTAAATATCAGAACAATAGTGTATATCAAATTAGGTAATAGCAAAAGGTAAGCGATATGGCATGGAAGCTAGATGTAAACACGTTTAAGCGTTACTACACCCAAATCCTCAAGAATATAAGCTGCTGTGATTTGTGCGGTGCAAACGTCAATAGTAGTTGTCTATTAGGGCATTCGTTATCACAGGCACTCGTATGTCAGTCTTGTGTGAATGATTTACCTTACTTTAATCAAAGCCTGATATCAGGGAACCTACTAAGTTGGCCTGCGGTTCATCGTGCACTGCCAAATATTCATTTTGAACATCTTTTTGCATTATCGCCTTATATCTATCCCTTTAACAAATGGTTAGCGCAATTAAAATATTTGGGGCGCTTCGAATTAGCTAATTTATTCAGCACCTTGCTCTACGCGCAGTGGCAAGCAAGTCTTATAAACCAAGTCATTACTCCTATTGATATTGTATTGTCGGTACCTTTGCATATTAAAAAATGGCAAGTTCGTGGTTATAACCAAGCACACCTCATTGCAAAATCATTTGCCGACGAATTATCATTACCCTACGACGAAAACTTGGTAATAAGAGTAAAAAACAATGACAGTCAGATGGGGAAAACGGGCAGTCAAAGACGGAAAAACTTAGCTAATGCTTTTGCACTACAAGGAAAGCTAGCGAGCCATGTTAAACATGTGTTACTTGTTGATGATGTTGTCACAACGGGTACCACAGCTAGTGAGATAAGCAAATTATTAAAACAAGCTGGCGTTGAAACCGTTACCTTGGTAACGGTTTGTTTAGCCTTACCTAATACGAAGACGAATAGCGTTGCAGGTGATTGACCAGTAGAACGTTATTTATAGGGGGCAGAAAAAGCGTTGCTGAAAAATAAACTGTTCGCTAGTAACTTTGCCGTCCCATGCCAATAACCTCTAAATGCTAGCACTTCTGTTGTTGCTATTACTCGGCCTTTACCTAGGTTATGAGCAACAATAGCAGCATTATGTGCTAATCGATTGACTAAGTTCTTGTCAGTATAACCACTTAATAAAGGAGTTGGGGTATATTGTGCTAATGTAACAAAGGGTTGTTGAGGATGCTCCATTATCAAATTACTATTACGGAACATAGGCAATAAACTTTGCTGGTAGCCATAAGCTAATGGGTGGCTGGTATCTAGTGCTACTTGAAAAATTGCGCCTGCAATACGTTTACGACTAGCAAGCCCATTTTTATCTTGATAGCTGAGGTTCTGATGATCAAACAGTTGGTTTATTTGTTCTTGAGTGACAAATCTAGCCTGCAGAATTTCTTGTTTTGCTAACCAAAGAGAAGCACGTTTTTGACTAATTACTACGCCGCCCTGTTTGACCCATGCTTTTATTTTTTTCGTAGCATGATCAGTAACATGTTGGTAATCACCATCAACGAGAATGAGATGACTATAGCGTGATAAGTCGACTTTTCTTAATTGGTTATGATCAATAATTGATAATGGGATACTGAGTGTTTCATCAAGATAGAAGCGCACTTCACCTGCTTCGTACTGTGATATACCAGCGCCACCTAATAAAAGTGTTTTAGCCTTACTTATTGGTTTTAATGAGCTACTGCCAATATCAATCCCTTCCATTGTTAAACCGGTAGTAATACTGCTTAATTTAATACCTACGTTATTGCTGGCAGAAATTAAATGTTCTTGCCACTTTTCGCTTTGTTGAATGCCAGCAGGAATGACTATGCTGCCTGCTTTAAAGTGTTTGGTTTCACCATTAATCAAACTGGAGAAAGGTTTAGTGGCAACTTTTGTTTTGATATTACTGCTTAGGAGGCTATTGAGTAGCTTCGGCGCTAAAAAGTGATGCCATTCGAAAATGTAACCATAAGCTGATGTGCTTTTGTTATTTGCTTTGATTGCTGAAGGTAAGGTCCAAGTTTGCTTTGCCAATTTCAGTCTGCGAGTACTATTTACTTGAATCGATTCAATATTCATTGCCAACGGCATTGTCCAACCAGAAACATCATAAAAAGTATTATCTTTAAAGTTAGTTTGTTGATTAAATAAAGCCTGAATTAGTCGAAATTGAGGTTGTGCAAGAGGCACATAATAACTGTTGTTTTGTTGATATTCTTTGTCATCAACTTCGAAATTAGCAGTCAGCGGATAAACTTTAATTTTGTGCTGTGTTAATTTTGATAGTAATGCATTGAGGCGAAAGTTATCTTTACTTTCGTGTAATAAATAGCCGGAGAAATCTTCTTTTTTAGCTAATTTATTGCTTTGCTGATAAAAATCACTGCGGTATTGCTTTAATTGTTTTTTATTTTTCCAAGCACCGTTGATGGTAGAAAGTGATGTGGTGACGTGATTCTCTATACTAAACTCTAATGTCAGTAAGCCATTGATTGTTTCTTGCTGCATTCCTCTTGCGCTTGCTTGCTCGAATAATATGCCAATACTGCCATTAATATCAGGATAAGTTGAACCTTTACCATAGTAAAAGTCATCAAAATTCTCTTCACTGTAATAAAGGCGTTTTTGTTTATCGAGTGCTGAAGCATGAAACTTTGCTAGTGTGGTAGTAAGTTCGACATTTCTTTTCGGTGTCAGCGGGTGGGTACGACTCTGGATGCCAGGTTGAAAAAAGTAACTGCTGTTATGACCCATTTCATGAAAATCACCGACAACATGGGGTTGGTATTGGTGAAAGTACTTTAATCTATGTTGGCTTTCTTGTTGGGATAGCAATAACCAATCGCGGTTTAAGTCAAACCAAAAATGATTGGTTCGTCCTGTAACCCAGCCCTGGTGATGTTCTATATGATTGGCGTCGCTATTATCACTTGAATTGCGATAAGTGCTAACCCAATTAACAAATCTATCCATGCCATCAGGATTAATACTAGGCTCTAAAACTATCACGGTATTGGCAAGCATTTCGGTAAGACTTTTATCTGTGCTAGCAGCTAAATAATAAGCAACAATCATGGCTGCATTTGCACCACTTATCTCATCACCATGTACGCTATAACCTAACCAAACAATTAAGGGGGCATTGTCAGATTTTTGCTTATCAAGTTGACTTGTCTTTAGAGAAACCTTTTGAGATAAAAGGTCGCGTTCACTGAGAATACTCGATAGGTTGGCTAAATTTTCTGGACTAGAAATAGTGACCAGTAACTGTTCTCTCTGTTGAACCGTTTTCCCCATAGACGTAATATTGACCCGTTCCGAATCCTTGGCTAACTGATAAAAGTAGTTTTTCAACTGATCATGTCGAACATGACGTTGGCCGATTTCAAAACCTAAACTGCTACTTGGTAAGGGAATTTGGTTATTAAACTGGCTACCGGCGGGCAAGTAATCTTGTGCTGGCATGGCAATAATCCAGCCAGAGAAGAACAGAGAAATGGATAAAATTATAATTCGTAACAGTAACATCTAGATGGCCTCTATATTTGACTTACATAAAGTATCAAACAAAAGCGTAAAAATCATTAGCACATAACTAAATAGCAGCGTAAAATGGTCATACTTGAGTAAAACAGTCAGGTATTTTTTCAACTGATTACTTTAAAGTTATTTTAAAGTAATAAAAGTATCCGAAAGAAAAGAGAGCTAACACCATGATCACTATTTCAGAAAATGCACAACAGCATTTTATTAAATTACTTTCGCAACAAGCTGAAGGTACCCATATCCGCGTTTTTGTTGTAAATCCTGGCACAGCGAAAGCTGAATGTGGCGTTTCATATTGTCCACCTGATGCGGTTGAAGCCGATGATATTCAACTGCCATTTGAAGGTTTTTCCGCGATGGTTGATGCGGACAGTAAAGGCTTTTTAGAAGACGCAGAAATTGATTTTACCACGGATCAAATGGGCTCGCAGCTTACGTTGAAAGCACCAAACGCTAAATTACGTAAAGTTGCTGATGACGCACCACTTTTTGAACGTGTGCATTATTTCTTACAAGCTGAAGTTAACCCTCAGTTAGCAGGTCATGGCGGCGAGTGTACCTTAGTTGAAATTACCGACGATGGTTATGCTGTATTGCAATTTGGCGGCGGCTGTAACGGTTGTGCACAAATTGATGTTACGGTAAAAGATGGTATTGAAAAGCAATTAATTGAATTAATGGCTGGCGAAATTAAAGGCGTTAAAGATGCTACAGAGCATGAACGCGGTGACCACTCGTATTACTAAAATTTAGCTTTTATAACTAAGTTTATATGATTAAGTTACTAGAAAAAATAGGCCAAAATCCACAATACAGTTTAACGCTGTTTCTACGTGGACTTGGCCTTTTTGTTATTGGTTTGCTCTTTGTCGCGTTGGGATACTTTTATCACCACCTTTGGCAAATCGTTGGCATTATAACACTGGCTATCTCTTGCTTATTGGCCGCATGGGGTTATTTGGGGATTTTTGCCAATCGCTGGTTAAATATCCTTTATCGTACTCGACCCGCTAATAAGCGTTCAACCGAAAAAACTCTCATTAAATGATCTTAATAACTGATTTAATAAAACAATTTTGGCTTCTCATTACTGTTTTTTTACTTACCGCAATCGCTACCTTGTCTTTATGGCCCGCTGAGTTTTTACCGCAAGTTCCAGGTAGTGATAAAACTCATCACTTTATCTCTTATGGTGCTTTAATGTTGCCGGTAGCATTACGAAAACCTAAATATTGGTTATGGGTTGCGTTAGGCTTTGCTGGCTTTAGCGGTGCTATAGAATTGATTCAACCTTATGTTAATCGATATGGTGAATGGCTTGATATGGCGGCGAATGTTGCAGGTTTAACCTGTGGTACCATACTCGCTAAGATTCTTGCGTATTTCACGGTAGGTAACACTAAGTAACACTTGATTACACAACGCATACAAGCGATTTGTTATTAGTTGACCGGCATCAAGCTTGATAGCTCTTAGCGTGTTAGTATTCTTTTATTGTTACATTATTAAGTCAACTACCCTATGTCGAAAGAAACTCCTGCGCATCATCTTCCGGTAGCACATCCACCGAAGCGATTATGGCAAAAAATATCGTCAATCATAGCGAAAGGAAGCTTTGGTTTAGCTGCTATTGGCGTTGTGGTAACTCTTGTTTATGGTGGTGATGTTGAAGCCGATATTAAAGCGGCAATGGGGGCAACTACCTTTTTCTGTGTTGCTGTCGGTGTGGTCTGTCAAGCGATGGGTGGTACTAGCATTCCAAACTTAAAGCCGGCACCGAAAGATCTCGATGATTCAAAATAATAGTAAGACAGTATTTTAGACCACAATAAATTGAGCAAAATGATACGAGCAGCTAAAAACCTTATTTATGCTGATAGAAACGGCTCGTTTTAGTTAAAAAACGTCTAAAGTCCTAGTGGTTTAAAGTAAAAGGCGTTATTTTATCCCTTCTGATTTTTAAAGGTATATACCATGAAATATTTGTTGCAGACACTCGTTTCAGTTGTTTTATTATTGAGCATTGCATTTAGCAGTCATGCAGCAGTAATTTTACAATATCATCATGTTAGCGATAGCACACCAGCAAGTACTAGTATCTCTCCAAAACAATTTGAAGTGCACTTACAATACCTTAAAGATAATAATTTTAAAGTTGTGGCTTTATCTGAGTTAATTGAAGGTATTAAAAAGCAACAAGCTTTACCGGATAAGAGTGTCGCTATCACCTTTGATGATGCTTATATTGATGTATTAACCCAAGCCAAACCCATCTTAGACAAGTTTGCATTTCCGTACACTATCTTCGTTAATCCAGGCATCATCAATCGTAACGAAAAAAATGATGCTTCACATTATTTATCATGGATCCAACTCAAAGCGCTTTCAGATGAAGGTGTCATTATCGCTAACCATGGCTATGAACATGATTCTATGGCACGAATAAAAGAGGGATTAACGCAAACACAATGGCTGAACAATCAAACAGAATTATTATTAAAAGCTGAAGCAGTTATTAAAGAAAATACCGGCCAAAACTGGCGCTATTATGCTTATCCATATGGCGAATATGATGTTGCGATACAAACATGGGCTAAAGAAAACGATTTCGTCGCTTTTTCTCAACAATCGGGCGCTATTGATTTATCAACAGACCTAAGCAGCGTACCTCGTTTTCCAGCTTCAAAGCCTTATGATAAAATTTCTGGTTTACGTGATAAGTTGAATTCATTGGCGTTTAATATTCGTTTGGAAGGCGAGCAAGCTGAAACAATCTTTAAACACAAAGAAGCCAAAAGTATCAATTTTGCTATTGAAACCGGGGACTTTTATAAATCCGCGCTCAATTGTTATATTTCAGGTTTAGGTAAGCAAAAAATTACGTGGAATGATGACGAAAGTTTTAGCATTAACTTTAGCAAAGATCTACCTATTGGCAGAGTTAGAGCTAACTGCACTGCAGCAAGTATAAGTAAGCCAGGTCGTTATTACTGGTACTCTAAGCCATGGTTTATCTTAAAAGATGATGGTAGTTGGTACCATTTATAAAAAAGTAAACGCTTTATCCTAAATTATTTATAGAGCGCGACTATTCTTTGATAGTCGCTTAATAATTTTTCACTATCAATGCTAGGTACTTCACCTACAACTTGCTCAGGTCTAAATATTGCGGCGATCATCCCCGCAGGATTTACTAAGACTAATGAAGCGCTGTGGTCAACCCAATAGCTTTCGTCGCCTGCTGGTAAATTAACATCGCTTTTACTTGCCTCTTTACTCGTAATTGCATACATCAATCCTAAATTCCGTGAAAAGGGAAATAACACATCGTGCTCTGCCCGCAGTGCTTTAAAATTAGGGTTAAAATATCCAATGTATTGTTCGAGTTTTTCACGAGAGTCTCTTTTAGGATCAACCGAGACTAATAATACTTGGCTGTTATTGGCAATGGTAACTAAGTCATCATAGATGAAGTTGAGATTTTGCAGCGTGGTTGGGCATACATCAGGACACGAAGTGTAGCCGAAAAATACTAACGACCATTTGTCGCGTAACTGCTTATTATTAAAAGGTTGGCCTAACTCGTCCGTTAAAGTAAAAGCTGATATTGGCCTAGCCTGCTGATAATGCAAAGCATATTCAGGTAGTGGTAATTGCTTTGTTTGACTAATCAGATAAAACCCCGCCGCACCGGCACAAATTGAGATTAAGGCAATAATGCTATAGATATGTTTATTCATCGAGATCCTATCTTTTGGCCAATGTCACGGGGTTACTGTTACTCATATTTTACTCTTAGCCCACGGGTAACCAATAATGATCGCAGAGTAAAATAATGAAAAGCAGCATTAAATGCACGATGGAGAATTTAAAGGTGGCCATTGCCGTCTCTTCTTTTGCATTAAACTTGAGCTGCCAAGCATAACCAATAAAGATCAAATTCAAAGTACATGCCCCCACTAAATAAAACCAGTTACTCATGCCAACTAGATAAGGTAATAAGCACACAATGAAGAGTAATACGGTATATAACAGTATCTGTGTTTTAGTAAAACTCACGCCATGGGTTACTGGCAACATAGGAATATTTACCTTGGCGTAATCATTTTTACGGTGAATAGCTAAGGCCCAAAAGTGTGGTGGTGTCCATGTGAAAATAATCAAAACTAATAACAATGCGTTAGGTGCCACTTCATTGGTCATGGCTGTCCAACCTAACAATGGCGGGATAGCTCCCGCTAAACCGCCGATAGTAATGTTTTGCGGTGTGGCGCGTTTTAAGTACATGGTATAGACAAAGCTATAGCCAACTAAGCCTGCTAAGGTTAAAAAAGCCGTTAGTGGATTAACTAAAGCGTAAAGAATAATAAAACCGAGTAGGGCTATGCTAGCTGCAAATACAATGGCATTAGTTATGCTAATTCTACCTGCAGGCAAGGGGCGATTATGAGTTCGTCCCATCACAGTATCAATTTTTTCATCAACAATATGATTGATAGCCGCGGCGGCTGAAGATAATAAAGCAATGCCGAGCATTGCAGGTATTAATACTTGCCAGGGTAAAGCACCGGGAACCGATAAACTCATCCCCACTAATGCTGTCAATACCAATAAGGCAACAACTTTAGGTTTGGTTATATCGTAATATGCGCGCCAATTAGCAAAAATATTACCAATGGAAAAATGATGATGACTAGCACTCATTGCTGGCGACATAGGTGTAATCGTTTTATTAATGACTTTACTCATTGAGAGACTCCTCGGAATTTTGTCTTAACTGATAAGTTAAGGTGATCAAACTCAGCATTAAACAGGCAGCAACTAAGTTGTGCGCGACAGCTACGTTAAGTGGCAACGAAAACCAGATATTACTAACTCCCAAGCTTATTTGAATGACTAATAGACTCAATAAAGCAATGGCAGAATTTTTTGTCGGGACAGTGCTTGTCTTGATAAAAACAGTGATGGCTAACCAAGCGAGAAATACGGCGGTAATGATGGCACCGAAGCGATGGGTCACATGGATAGTAACCCTTTCGTTATGTGCTAAGTGACCAAATTCGTAGCTCTCTTGGTTTGGGGGGATCAACTCAAATGACGGACCAAAACTCAAATCGGCTAACCAATTACCCTGACAGATGGGTAACTCTACACAACTCATTGCGGCATAATTTGATGAAGTCCAGCCCCCTAGGGCAATTTGTGCGGTTAAAATGGTGATACCGACTAACGCATAGCGAGTGTATTTTTTTAGCGGTAAATCAACTAGCTTTTCTCTTTGTGTATCTATTCTTGTAGTGTTAATGCGTAAATATAATAAGAACAGTAAACAAAGCGTTGTAAAACCGCCGAGCAAGTGTCCCATGACTACGATTGGCATTAATTTCAGCGTTACCGTCCACATGCCTAGAGCCGCTTGAAAAATAACAACGACTAAAATACTCAATGGCAGTAATAGCGGATATCTAACGCTGGATATTTTTGAATAACGTAACTTAATTGAAAATAATGCGATTGCCGCGATAAGCAAGCCAAGACTGCCAGCGAAATAGCGATGAATCATCTCATTCCAAGCTTTAGTCGGTTCGACAGGTCGCTCAGGATAAGCTTGTTCAGCTGCAGCAATTTGTAAACTTGTTTCAGGCACATCAATTAAACCATAACATGTTGGCCAATCAGGACAGCCTAAACCAGCATGCGTTAGACGTGTATAAGCACCTAAGCCAATAACAACAATGGCTAATAGTAAGCTGGTCAGCACTAAACGGCGTAGCGTCTGAGAATTTTTACACTGCTCTTTCATTGAGTTAACCAACCTTAGAATATTTCAAAAGTTTTTTCATATCAGCGACAATAGCTTTACCAAAGGCCGCTTGAAGTTGCTCTTGTTCGGGTAGTTGATGTTTTAGAATAATGTTGCCTAAAGGATCGGCGATAAGTACTTGTGGTTCTTGTAGTAAATTATTGATTTTTGGAGTTAACGCGAGTATTTTCCATTGGCTCTTGGCCAGTTGTTTGCTCTGCTGTGCCGAGAAAATATTTCCCTTGAGCAATACTGCAGATACTCTTGGCATATCTTTTCCTAGGGCAACATAGCTGTTATGTACAGTCTCAATGCTGTGCAAGCACACGTCAGGACACGTGCTAGGTAATCGATAAATAATAAGCCATTGTTTGGCAAGTTCTGACTCACTTATACCTAAGTCTTCTAAGGTTAACGGCTGGGTTAATAACTTCCCTTGATTTGTTACCCCTAAGTTCAGCCATTGATTGTCTAAGGCTAACTTGGCTAATAATATAGGCAATATAAATACGGCCATTAAAAGGAGTAAACTGCGACGATTTCTCTGGCTAGGCATAGGGGTCGAGGCATAGTCTGATTTATTACTACTGTTGATAGTCTTACTATCAATCGAATCATCTGGGTTTATTGACTTAGCCATAATTTAACGCCTCATTTTTCTTTTATTATTGTTGTTGTTTGTATATTTTGTAAAACATCAGGTGAGTTTTTCGAAGCAAGATGTGTCGATCTATTTGTTTTAACCCGTAAGCAAATCATTAGTATTAACCAAGCGATAGCTAAAGCTGCCCATTGGAAAGCGTAGCCGAAGTGTTTATCTGCGGGCATCACCATAGGATGCCAATTTTTTTTATAACCAAGAGTTTCTGCTTGATCGACATAGATAACAAAGGGGAGTAGTGGCTTATCGATTAATGGCGATATTAAGGCAGAAAATTTATCTAGTTCAATTTGTTGTACCCGTAATGGCCAATTTGGTTGAGTAAAATCCTGCTCGGTAAGCATGATCCCTTGTTCAATAATCCGTACATGGCCTTTGAAAATATGTTGACCATTTAGTGGTGTTATTTCTGGAAGTTCATTGCGATTAATAGAGCCTTGTACCCACCCTAGGTTGATTAGTACAGCATGACTTTGTGTTTGAACTACCTGCAATACACGATAACCGAGAGAGTTTTTTTCGACTTGATTATCGAGCAGAAATACATAGTCACTTTTAAACTGACCAGAAACGGTTACGGGAAAATCATTAATACTTTCTTTCCCAATAAACTGATTTTCCTTAGATAATTTAACTACCTCCTTCAGCGTTAAGGGTGATTGCTGATTAAGTTGGGTAATACGATCAGCACGCTGTTCTTTCTCAAAGCCTCGGTTATACTGCCAAAAAGATAGTTTAACTAAACAAAAAAACACAATAAACGTTAGCCCTAACCAAAGGGCACTTCTTATCAATGATGGGGCAAATGTATTTTTCGGCTTATCGACAGTCTGCAAAAATAAGGCCTTATAAAATATAGACAAAAACAAAAAGCATGACCCAAACGACATCGACAAAATGCCAATACCAACTTGCCGCTTGAAAAGCAAAATGGTTTTCTGGGGTGAAATGACCTTTTAGTACTCTAAACCACATGACTATCAACATGATACAGCCCAAAGTAACGTGCATGCCGTGAAAGCCAGTCAGTAAATAAAAGGTATTACCATAAACGCCACTATCTAAAAATAGCCGCATTTCTTCAGAGTAACCATGCGCGTATTCTTCTACTTGAAAGAACATAAACGCTAAGCCAAGTACTATGGTCAGACCAAGCCATGCTTTAAGTGGCCCACGATTATTTTTGATTAATGCATTATGAGCAAAGTGCGCGGTAATCGAAGATGTTAATAATAAAACGGTATTAATTAAGGGCAGACCATACCAACCCATGGCTGTGGTGGTGGTACCGTCGGGGGTGGTTAATAAAGGCCATTGGGCAACAAAGTCAGGCCAAAGTACGGCACCCGTTGATACGTTGTTACCTGCACCACCTAACCAAGGTACAGAAAATACTCGTAAATAAAGTAAAGCACCAAAAAAAGCGGCAAAAAACATCACTTCAGAAAAGATAAACCAACTCATGCCTTGGCGGAATGAATTATCCATCTGGTGCGAGTACTTACCTGTTAGCGACTCACTAATTACATCACTAAACCAACCCACTAGCATATAAATAACAAGTGCAATACCAGCCAAAAGCAAATATCCACCGTAACCATTCGTTTCATTTGCTAAGTCGGTGACGTAGTTAGCTGCACCAAAGGCAATCATAAATAGTGCTATTGCGCCGACTATTGGCCAGTGGCTTTGACTGGGTACGTAATAACTTTCATATTCTTTGTTAGTCATTTTCTATCCCTTTTTCGAGTAGAACCTTATGACGACTTCTCGGTTATGTCATACAAGGTATAAGATAAAGTTAAAGTGTTTATATCTGAGGGCAGCTCAACATCGACATAAAACTGCAAACTCATCTCAACATCCTTTCCCGCAGCTAGTGGTTGTTGAGTAAAGCAAAAACATTCAATTTTATGAAAATAGTTTGCTGCTAATCCGGGTGACACCGAGGGCACTGCTTGCCCGATAATGTCATGATCAGCTTTATTTTTTGCATAGAATGAGACTAATTTCATCTCACCGGGGTGCACATCAATTTCATTAATTACCGGCTCGAAATTCCATGGAATACCTTTAGCATTTCGGGTAATAAACTGTACTTTAACAGTACGTGATGTATCTATCCCTCCATCTTCATAAATTGCGGCGGTATCATTTGTTTTACCATTTAAACCGGTAATATCACAAAATACATCGTATAAAGGCACTAGAGCAAAGCCAAAGCCAAACATAGCAACAACAACAAGCAGTAATTTTCTTACTGTTCTATTATTGCTTTGGATACCTGAATTAGTATCTTTATTCATGTTGGCCTTGTCGTCATTAGTACTCATATTAGTTAATGCTCGTGCTGATCAGCATTATCAATGTCGCTTTGCGGCGGTGGCGTAGTAAAGGTGTGATAAGGCGCGGGGCTTGCCACTGTCCATTCCAAACCTATTGCACCATCCCAAGGTTTAGCTGGCGCTTTTTCACCACCACGAATACATTTGATTACTACCGCTAAGAAAATGAGTTGTGACAAACCAAAAGCAAAACCTCCAATACTGACCCACTTATTAAAGTCAGCAAACTGTAGAGCATAATCTGGAATTCTGCGTGGCATGCCTGCTAAACCTAAAAAGTGCATAGGGAAAAACAGTAAGTTCACAGAGATTAATGAACACCAAAAATGCCACTTGCTCAACGTATCGTTGTACATGTGACCAGTCCATTTAGGCAGCCAGAAATAAGCACCTGCATAGAGCGAGAATAATGAACCAGTAACCAACACATAATGAAAGTGAGCGACAACAAAATAAGTATCGTGATATTGGAAGTCGACTGGTGTCATCGCCAACATCAACCCTGAGAAACCACCAATGGTGAATAAAATAACAAAGGCGATAGAAAACAGCATAGGTGTTTCAAAGGTTAACGAACCGCGCCACATGGTAGCGACCCAATTAAATACTTTCACCCCAGTAGGTACCGCAATTAGCATGGTGCAGTACATAAAGAACAACTCACCAAATAGCGGCATACCGGTAGTGAACATGTGATGTGCCCAGACAATAAATGATAATAAGGCAATGGATGACGTTGCATAAACCATTGAACTATAACCAAACAAGCGTTTACGTGAGAATGCAGGAATAGTGGTTGAGACAATGCCAAAGGCAGGCAAAATCATGATATAAACCTCGGGGTGACCGAAGAACCAAAAAATGTGTTGGAACATTACCGGATCACCGCCACCAGCAGCATCAAAGAAGCTAGTGCCAAAATAGGTATCGGTAAGTAACATGGTCACTACACCGGCGAGTACTGGCATTACGGCAATTAACAAATAGGCCGTGATAAAGAAGGTCCAAACAAACAAAGGCATTTTCATGTACGTCATGCCAGGGGCACGCATATTCATTATGGTGACAACGATATTAATGGCACCCATGATTGAAGAGATACCCATAATGTGAACAGCAAAAACGAAGAAAGCAGTACTGCCATTAGAGTAAGTAGTTGATAGGGGGGCGTAAAAGGTCCAACCAAAATTAGGTGCACCACTTTCCATAAAGAAAGAGCCTAGTAAGATAGCAAAAGCAAAGGGAAGGATCCAAAAGCTCCAGTTATTCATTCGAGGTAGCGCCATATCTGGTGCACCTAACATCATAGGAAGCATCCAGTTTGCGAAGCCAGTAAAGGCGGGCATAATGGCACCAAACACCATCACTAAACCGTGGACAGTCGTTAATTGGTTAAAAAAATCAGGCTCAACTATTTGCAGACCTGGCTGAAATAACTCAGCTCGGATCACCATAGCTAAAGCGCCACCAGTTAAAAACATGATAAAAGCAAACCACAAATAAAGGGTGCCGATGTCTTTATGGTTTGTGGTATAAAGCCAACGTTTAATCCCCGTCATTTTATGGTCATCATGATGCTCGTCGTGCGAATCTTGTTCTATAACGTTTGTAGTCATTTTATATCCCCCTACTTCGCACTAGCAGCATCAACAGCTGCAGGTTGTACTAAATCACCGGTGTTATTTCCCCAAGCATTACGCTCATAGGTCACAACTGCGGCTATTTCAGTTTTGGTTAATTGGTTAGCAAATGCAGCCATGGCCGGATTCTTCTGACTACCGTTAATCACCATATCTAAATGAATAGCGACATCTCCCGTTGCAATTACACTGCCTTTAAGTGCAGGAAATGCTGGAGGTAAGCCTGCACCAGTCGGTTGGTGACAAGCAACACAAGCGGTCATATAAACTTTTTCGCCCATAGTCATTAATTCATCTTGGCTATACACTTTAGCTAAATCCTCAACGGGTGCTTCTGCAGTTATTATCTCGACTGCATCTTCAACGTTAGTTTCAATTGTCACGGATGCTTTAGCATCTGGTGCTGAGTTATCAACAGCAGACTTCACATCAGAGGCTTGCACGACATCACCAGTATCATTGCCCCAAGCATTACGCTCATAGGTCACAACCGCGGCGATCTCTTTTAAACTTAATTGTTTACCGTAAGCTTGCATACCTGTGCCAGCTTTACCGTTAAAGACAATATTAAGGTGCTCGTCTATCGAGCCAGTTGTGGCAACAGGGCTACCTTTTAAGGCAGGGAAGGCTGGCGGTAAACCTAAACCGGTTGGTTGATGACAAGCTGAGCAGTAGGCTGTGTAAGTTGTTTCACCTAATTGCATAAGTTCTTCTTTTGATAAAGAAGCGTTTAATGAATCTTGTTCGGCACTTGCCGCAGCGGCGATACGTTGCTGTTGTTCATTGATCCAAATATCATAATCTTCAGCTGATTTTACCTCAACAACAATGGGCATAAAGCCATGATCTTTTCCGCATAACTCGGCACATTGACCGCGGTAAACACCCGGTTCTTCAACCCTAGTCCATGCTTCATTGATGAAACCTGGATTAGCATCTTGTTTAACGGCAAAAGCAGGCACCCACCATGAATGGATAACGTCATCAGAGGTAATTAAAAACCTAACTTTTTTATTGGCGGGAATGACAAGAGGTTTATCAACTTCAAGTAAATAGTTTTCACCTTTGACGGCGCTAGTTTCTTGTTGATTTTGGTATTGTTCGCGGGGAGTTGAAAGGACAGAGTAATATTCGATATCTTGATCAAAGTATTTGTAATGCCATTTCCATTGTGAGCCTGTTATTTGAATCGTGACATCAGAGTTTTCATTGTCCTCCATTGCTATCAGTGTTTGCGTGGCAGGTATGGCCATAGCAATCAAAATAACAATGGGTATTGCTGTCCAAAGGATTTCTACTTTAGTGCTTTCATGAAAATCAGCAGGTTTTACACCCTTAGATTTTCGGTGAAAAGCAATTGACCAAAACATAGCGCCAAAAACCAAAACACCAATAGCAGTACAAATATAGAGCACTAGCATATGTAAATCATATACGTCTCTACTAACGGCAGTAACCCCTTTAGTCAGGTTTAACTGCGTCTCTGCCCAGACTGAATTGGTAAATAGGCCTACCAACACTAGCCAGATTAGCTTATGTTTCCCCACACGGCATCTCCTCTTTTCAATGATAGAGAACAGATGTGCAGCAATGTACTTCATAACTCACTGAACTGAATATCTGTTGTTGTTATTATTTTTATCAACTAACAAGAGCTCGGTTTAGTCACGGTTGCGCTGTGTAGAACGGTTCATGACGAATATACCCAAGCGACTTGAAGATGCGTGTTTCAGGACGCTTGAGCGATTCATGATCAAGGCGTCTCAT
>OJBR01000379.1_pt1 | contig 21299 bp, 21 predicted proteins | sample 1591161 | NCBI WGS metagenome assembly OJBR01 (sample SAMN05416803, study PRJEB24817) | seawater metagenome | isolation source: Sea water | place: Canada:Atlantic | collected 2013-07
TACGGTCTCGTGGGCTCGGAGATGTGTATAAGAGACAGCATTTTATATACTACGTCTTTTTAGCCGATAGAAAAGACATCAGGCCTTTTGGCAACTCAGTTGCTTTCATGGTTTGAGTCGCTAACGGCTCTTCTAAGCGTTCGATTAACGTCACTTGCTGCGCGGTAACACCTAAGAGCAACTGTTGCTCTCCTGCTTGAATTACAACGACACGTTCTTTAGCGCCTAAGGATAAGCTCGTTACCACTTTTAATTGACTAACACCTTGTTGTGTCAAATTAAAACGTTTAAGTACAAAAGCACAAATAACAATTAACGCTAATACCATTAATAACGACATTATCATGCTACCAGCATCCATATTTGCCATAACATGGCTACCAACTTTCGGGTTGTCGTTATTGAGTATTTGCGAGCTAGAAGCTTGTTGGGCTAACCCTTGCTGTACAGAATCTTTCTCTAGGCTATCTTGCTGAATGGCGCTTTTAACTGTTTTGCTTTGCTGAGTGTTACCTTGTAGATCAACACCTTGCTGAGATAAGACGTTGTCATTGACAATATTTTCAGTGACGGCGCTGTTCATTATTTTGCTTTCAGAACTATTTTCTTGTGCTAAAACCATTGTAGACAGTAAACAACAACTAAAAGCCAGTAATATGCGCAGTGTTTTTAATATCATGTTGATTTTATATCTCTATTCACATCATGCTCAATAAATGACTTTATTTTAACTTTTTAATACGTTCAACTTGGCTAACGACATCCGTTAAACGAATACCAAACTTATCGTTAACAACAACCACTTCACCGTGGGCAATTAAGGTACCGTTAACTAACACATCAAGTGATTCGCCCGCTACTCGATCTAGCTCTACCACCGATCCTTGGTTTAATTGCAATAAATTTCTGATACTAATATTACTTCGACCTACTTCCATTGAAATAGTCACTGGAATATCTAAAATAGCATCAAGCTTTCTCTTTTCATCACCAGTAATAGGGCTGTCATCTGGGGTCAATTCTTCGAGGTCAACAGTTTTAGCCGCACTCGCTTCCGCTTGCTCGTCTAATGCCTCATCCCACATACTTAGGTCTTCATCTTTTTCGTTACTCATACCACTTGCCTCAATTTATAATTTTGTTCAAATAGATCGACTTACAAGTCATCTTCTAATAGGTGAAGTTCTGCGTCACTATCAAGACGTTTACCACCTTTAGTCAAGATAGTAAGTTCAGATTTAGCTGACTCTGGTCGCCTAATTTTTGATTCGATTTTCAATGCAATATTGTCTCGACTACGACCCAACTTAGCTCTAAAGGTCGGTAAGTCTTCAATTAACACCGTAATATTATCAGGCATTTCAATCGGTATAATATCTCCCGCCTGTAACTCCATCACTTGGCTTAAAGAGATATCAACCTCAATAAACTTAGTATTAATGTTAACTGGGACATCCATGATTTCATCGCGTAATGCTTTAGACCAACGCATATCGGTGTCTTCTTTATCACTTTGCACGCCTGCATCAAGCAATTCACGAATAGGCTCAAGCATAGAATATGGTAAAGCTATGTGGAAATCACCACCACCACCATCTAATTCAATATGAAAAGAGCTAATGACTACAACTTCCGTTGGGCTAACAATATTTGCCATTGATGGGTTAACTTCTGAATCTAAGTATTCAAAAGACACATCCATCACTGGGGACCAAGCTTCTTTATAATCTTCAAAAACAAGCTTTAATAGCATCTGAATAATACGACGCTCTGTTGGTGTAAATTCACGGCCTTCTATTTTAGCGTGATAACGACCATCGCCACCAAAAAAGTTATCCACCAAAATAAAAACTAAGCGCGCTTCCATCGTGATTAGTGCAGTCCCTTTTAAAGGACGAAATCGCACCATATTTAAGCTCGTTGGTACAAACAAGGTATGTATGTACTCACCAAACTTTATCATTTGGATACCATTAATAGAAACTTCTGCAGTGCGGCGCATCATATTAAATAAGCTAATTCGCATATGACGAGCAAAACGTTCATTGACCATTTCCAGCGTGGGCATACGACCACGCACAATCCGATCTTGTGAAGAAAAATCATAATCAGAGGTGCCATCTCGCGATTGCACGACATCCTCAACTATATCTTCTTCTTCAACATCATCAACACCATGTAATAAGGCATCAATTTCGTCTTGGGATAATAAATCACTCACTCGATAGTCTCTTCTTATTTACTTTGTTTAATGTTATTTAAAACAATGGGCACTGTAGCCGGTAAACTCAACTAGTTATTGCATAACAAAACCGGTGAAAAGAACTTTTTCAACCGTTTTATCACCTTCAACATCTGTCATTATTTTTTGTACCGCAGCTAATGATTGCTGCTTTAACGAAACTTTTCCTGCACTTGTCGCCAAATCATCGGCATTGGCTTGTGAGAATACACCTAATAAAGTACTTTCTATCAGTGGAATATGCATCTTTGCATTCTCTTCGTTATCGCCACCGCGAACGAGTAACTGTACGCGAATTTCGACAAAACGATCACGAGCAGCACCAGGAACATTAAAACGAAACGGTCTAGGCATTGGTACGTACAAAGCAGACCCCAACTGTGCACCTGAATCAACTTTGGCTACCTCACCTGAGTCACTATCTAATGCAGCATCTAATTCGGCTTGACTTGCACTGTTATCACCACCGCCCATGAAGAAAAAATATGCACCTGCACCACCACCGAGTAAAACAACAACTGCGATAATGATGATTATCATTTTTTTCTTTTTACCTGAATTATCTAGCTCTAATTCGCCTTCTTTGCCAGTGTCTTTTTCATCTGCCATGAGAACCCTTTAAATTATACAGCCACAAATTGTGATAATAATAAGTGACTAATTAATGACATAGTATTTATGAATAGACTATATCCTTGAATAGTCTTTGAGCCAATGTGTTTTCATCAACTTAACTTCATTTTCAGCAATTAAGCGTAGTAATCCACACCAGTTGCAGAAGAATCGAACAATTGAGCTGATAAAGTATGCTCTACATTACCCTCTTCTTTTTTAGCGTCATTTGAGAGATGAGAGCCATTACCATTATTTTCTCCTAAGCTCTGTTCATTTGAGTTCTGTTGTTGATCTTGCTGTTCAACATTAGCGTCTCCCACATCAACACCTTGCTCTGACAGCATATCTCTTAATTTGTGCATATTTTGTTCTAGCGCATCTTTTGCTTGCTGATTTTGCACCACAAAATTAACGGAGGCTTGCTCACCTTGTAAGTTAACCCGTACTTGCATATTACCAAACTCTGGCGGATCTAATGTTATATCAAATTGCTGCAGTTTTTGATTAATGGTAAGCATCACTTTATCTTTTACCGCATCAGCAAAATCTTTTCTAAAAATGGAAATTGTTTCTTGCTGAAGCTGAACATTATTCTTTTGTATTTGAACTGTATCACTGGCAACATTATGATTTAACACTTCAGATACCTGATGCTCAAAATAGGCATCATTACTTTGTTTAGCTTGTGTTGTTTGTACTGTTTGAGCATTTAGCTCTGATGCTGTTCGCATTGTAATAGCATCACTTACTTGGCCCGTAGTTTTTACACTGGACTCTAAGGGCTTACCTTCTGCTATAAGCGTTGAGTCTATAGCTTCCTCACTCACTTCATCAATAACTTGCTGCTCGTTATTAGCTGATTGTACTTTTTGCTGTGCCTGCGCTTGTTGTAACGCTTGTAGTTGAGCCGCTGTCATCGCAGGTTGTTTTTCTTGATTCACTGCAGCTTGTTCTTTCGATCCACTCTCAATGGATGCTGCGTTTGCTTGCACGGAGCGCTCAATTTCTACTTTGTTACCAGAGCTAACTTTATTTAATTGTGAAATTTCAGTCCCAGCATCACTCTGACTAACTTTCAAGGATGATAGCGAGCCATTAACAGTCCTAACTATCGATTCATCAATATTGTTACCTGAGCTAGCTGTTAATCCAGCATTAATATCGCCTTTAGATTGAACGGATGAACTCGCTTTATTTTCAGCTTGATTTAGTTCGGCTTTACCCACATTTTCTTTAGTAGAAGGAGATCGTTCTTCAACAGTATTATCTCCTTCAACGATAGGTTCAACAGGCAATTGGTATAGACCTGTGTCAATTTTTTCTGTTATTTTATTTTTGTTAGCTTGTGTCACTCCAGCAGCCAAATCGCTAATTTGATTGTTCGACTGCGCCGAAGCTAGCTGTGCATTAATTAATTGCTCGCTCGTAATGCTCTGACTCTTAGTAGTGCTTTGTTGTCCTTGTAGCGACAACTGGTAATCTTTTAATGCTTGATCATTTGATTGCGTTAATAGGGTATTATTCTGTTTGAGCTGCGTACGAGCTAATAACTCGTCTTTTGAAAATGCACTTAATTTATGTTCAATTGATCGCGCAACACTATCATCTTCCCCGCTTTGGGCTGTAGCTGATTGACTAGTAGTATCCTTATCAACAAGGTGATTATTGGTATTGTTAACAGGTACTCCTGTATTTTGACCTACCTCTTCATTCGAAGTCTCTTTACCACGCGTCGTTGTTTCATCTGATTTAGCTAAAGTTTGGTCGCTATTATAAAGTAATGAAATAAACTGCTCAGATTCAGCTAAAGCACCATTTTTCGATGAGGCATTTGTATCTGAATTATTTTCTGCTTTAAGTGTTCCATCCAGCAATGTTTCTTCACTGGTGTGGTTAGCATCGAGTAATTTTTTAGCGTCACTTTCTTGGCGATTACTAACCTCATTTACCTCACTGTCATCATTTCCGGCAACAGCCTTCCCCTGATTTGCCGCAGCAGCTTGCTCCGTTGAGGTCGACTTACTTCCAGCAATGGCTTTATTTTTTTCAGGAAAGTGTTGTTCAACTAAACTAGAAAATTCAGTATCTTTATTGCTGACAGCAGAACCACTTGATGAACCTTTAGCTTTTAAATCAGTCTCTTGTGACAAAAAAACAGGTAAAGCATTCACTTGTTGCATAATAATCCCAGTAACTTAAATCAATTTAATTCGAAAAATAACACCGTATATAGGTAGTACTGCGACTATTAAAAACCTCAAGTACTCTTTGTAACTATAGAAACTAGAGCAAAAACCGTTCCACTTCCTTATAAGGTGTTAGTGGATAACTCAATTTATGGGAGATTAACGCATGGGACGTCGAATATATTGTTGTGTAGCTATTTCATCAAACATTTTCTGTTCAGCTTTGTCTGCAGCGACGGCTATTTTTGCTAAACGTTTATCACGTAATAGTTCAACTGCCTTTACTTTTTGTCTCTGCTTTAGCCATATACTCTTACTTTGCTCTACTAGTGCTTTTGCTTGTCGTGTCGCTATTTCAACTTGTTTAGAAGCGGTATCAAGCTTGGCAATAAAAGCATGGTAATGGCTATATGTAGCACTATCTAAACCTTCTTGTGCTCTTTGACTTAAACGTTTCATATACTCTAATCGATAGTCCGCAACCCCCTGCAAGCGAGAAATGTTCTGCTGATATTCATTCTCAGCTATCTTTAATTGATCAGCGCAACGTTGCTCGTTATCGTGTTCATACTTTAAAATGGTATCAAGTTGCTTCATTGGCATGTTGAGTACTCTTTATATCACGCGTTTATATTCAATACTTTTTATTAAAAACGAGTATTGCGTTTATGAATTATTGATTATTATGTGCATGTGCTGCTGCAATAATTTCTTTCAGCTGCGCAATACTTTGATCATAAGGAATAACTTCATCAATTTTTTGTTGCAAGAAAAAATTAATAACCGGTAGCACGTTTATAGCCTGATCAATACGAGGATCATTACCTTTGGTATAAGCACCAATGGCAATAAGATCTTTATTTTGCTGATAAAGGGCATACATTTGTTTTAGTTGTTTTGCTAATTCTTGATGATCAGGACTAGTAACCATCGGCATTACTCGGGAAATAGAACCTTCAATGTTTACAGCAGGATAATGCCCAGCATCTGCTAGTTCGCGAGATAAAACGACGTGTCCATCTAAAATAGCACGAGAGGCATCAGCAACAGGGTCCTGTAAATCGTCACCCTCTGTTAATACAGTATAAAAAGCAGTGATCGAGCCCTGCCCTTCGCCACCATTACCGGCACGTTCAACAAGTTGCGGCAGTTTTGAAAAGACTGAAGGCGGATATCCTTTCGTTGCCGGTGGCTCACCAACAGCTAAAGCTATTTCTCGTTGCGCCTGTGCATAGCGCGTTAATGAATCAAGCAATAACAATACATTTAGACCTTGATCGCGAAAATACTCACTGATCTGTACTGCAGTTTCACAACCTTTAAGTCGCATTAAAGGTGAATTATCGGCTGGTGCAGCAACAACAACGGCGCGCCTTATACCTTCTTCACCTAATATTTCTTCGATAAACTCTTTTACTTCTCGGCCACGTTCACCCACTAATCCAACAACAACCACATCAGCTGTTGTCCCACGGGTCATCATCCCCATCAGCACACTTTTACCAACACCTGAGCCGGCGAAAAGCCCCATACGCTGACCTTTACCAATACTAATAAAGCTATTAATAGAGCGAACGCCTACATCAAGTACTTCAGTGATGGCCCGTCGTGATAATGGATTGATAGGTTTACTATCATGGTGATAGTCCTCATCTGCCTTGATCGGTCCTTTACTATCGAGCGGTTTACCTACGCCATTAATAACACGGCCAAGTAACCCCATTGATAAAGGTACTTTAGCTTTACTGGAAATAGGTAATACTCGCGCACCAGGCATAACACCGCGGAGACTTTCTTCAGGCATCAAATAGGTAATATCTTGAGCAAAGCCAACAACTTCTGCTAACAAGTCACCATGAGCCGTTTCAACAAGACACTGACTGCCGACATGTGCTTTGACACCAACAGCTTCAAGAGTTAAACCAACAACTCGCACTAACCTTCCGGCGACTGGCGCTTTAAAATCATGAATAAATTGTTGATTATTTTTGAACCGCTCTGTTAAGCGTGAGCTATCAACCATGATGTGTATTTACCTTAAAAAGTACTGAGCTAAGAGCATAAAAATCAGAATGAACTCTAAAGTTATGAGTTTTGGTGTAAGGCATCCTGCAAGAAAGGTTCTAGCACTTGCTTTAACCTAGCTTTCATCTGTAAATCAATATTTGAAGTACTATTTTCTATTTGACAACTACCAGGAGGAAACTGAGGAGCCGGCAATAATCGCCAGCCCTGCTGCTGTATATGCGCCACACCGAACTGGGCTTCGACTAACTTAATGTCGCTTGGATTTAAACAGATTTGTGTTTGCGCATCACTGCTCGGTAAACTTTTAATACCGCTAGAAATCGCTGTCATTAAAATGTCAGGATTTGTTTTGGCTTCATGTAAAACAACCGCTTCAGTTAATTGTAAAACTAAATTAAGTAATTGCTCTTCTACATTTTTTTCCACACTAGCAAGCGGTAGATGTAATTGTTCAATTAAGCTTTGCCAAATAGCACTTTGTTGATCAATATGCTCTTTGCCCTGCGCTAAACCTTGTTCATTACCTTCTTCAATACCTTGTGCTTGACCTTCTTCCAGCCCTTTAGCTAATCCTTCTTCATAACCCTTAGCTAAACCTTCTTCCTTGCCCTGACTAAAACCTTCTTCACTTGCCGCTTGACGAATTTCTTCAATTTCTTGTGCTGTCAAAGGCTGAGGCTCAACTTCTTCAGGCTCTGGGGGTTCATATACCCAGTTACTTTTTCTACCCAAAGCGTTTGTTTTCTCTTTCTCTTGAGCCGTAGGCTGGTTTTGCACATCAGGCAAAGACCACAAGTCTGTGGTTTCTTCAGACGCCTTTATAATACGGATAGTTGATTTACTCATTAAAATACCTTTTCATACCAAACGAATTAATTAGTTTGATGTTATAAGAACTCATCACCGCCGCCACCGCCGCCAAGCATGATCTCACCTGCATCAGAAAGTCGTCGAGCAACGGATAAAATTTCTTTTTGCGCCGCTTCGACTTCACTAATACGGACTGGGCCCATCGCTTCTAAATCATCAGCCATCATCTCTGCAGCACGTTTTGACATATTGCTCATTATTTTATCTTTTAATGCTTCGTCAGTGCCTTTAATTGCTTTCATCAAGGCTTCTTGCTGTACTTCACGTAGAATAGCCTGCATACCCCTGTCATCAACATCAGCAAGGTTTTCAAAGACAAACATTAAGTCTTGAATTTGCTGACTCATCTCTTCATCATTTTCACGAATCGAGTCCATCAACATACCTTCAACATTAGTTTCTAGATAGTTCATGATATCTGCAGCGGCTTTTAATCCACCCATTTTCGCAGCTTGCGCACCAGCTTGACCAGCAAACTGTTTCTCCATTATCTCATTCAATTCTTGTAATGCTGCAGGTTGTACTTCTTCTAAATTGGCTATACGCATCATTAAATCTAAGCGTACTTTATCGGTAAACTGTCCCATAATCTCTGCAGATTGCTCAGGCTCTAGATAAGAAAGTACAATTGTTTGAATTTGAGGATGCTCATTACGAATAATATTTGCTACTTGTTTAGAGTCCATCCACTTCAATGAATCTAGGCCTTTAGCACCACCACCCATAACAATTTGATCAATTAAGTTACCCGCTTTATCCTCACCCAACGCAGCAGTCAGGGCTCTGCGAACAAACTCTTCACTTTGAAAACCGATAGTAGAAAAATTTTGGATTTCGTGAATAAATAATTTATGCACAGCAGTGATTTTTTCTTGAGTGAAATCTTCCATCGCTGCCATCACAGTGCCCACTTGTTGCACTTGTTTTGGTTCGAGGTGTTTCAGAATTTGTGCTGCATCTTCTTCAGACAAACTAAGCAGTAGGATCGCTGCTTTTTCAGCACCTTCTAATTTATCTACATCAAAGCCTGCAGGAGCTGCGGTTAATTCACCGACTTCATTTTCATCACTCATCTTCGTTCAACCAACTTTTTACTACTTGCGATGATAGTTCTGGCTCATTCGCGACTAGCGCTCGAACCGCTTTTAATACATCTTCATCTCGATGAAGATCTGGCAATTGTAAACTACCATCTGCTGCAAAACCAACGGCACCTGCGTCGAAATCAGACGTCAGCATATCCATAGTCTCATCACCTAAATCGATATGACCATCAAGCGATTTATCACCGTAATCATCTGGCGTCTGCTCAGGGTAGATTAAACGTTTCAACATAGGACGAACAACAGCTAAAATTAGCACGATAATAACCAAAGCACCCAAGACTAATTTAAGCACTTTAATAAACCAAGGCTGCTGCCACATTGGCACTACTGTTACTACGCCAAAGTCTGGACGATTAAACGGAATAGTTACTACTTCCAATACATCACCACGTTGTAAATCAAAACCAATACTCCCTTGTAAGAGACGACGTATACTCGCTGTTTCTGCTGCAGAGCGTGGAACAAAACTCGCTGCTGGCGCGTTTGTGGCTCCTTCAACGGGAGGAGCTGTAGGGCCGGTCACATAATCAAGCGCTACCGAGACACTAACACGTCTTACAACACCCGCTTGTTGTTTAGTATGGCTAATGGCTTCATCAAGTTCATAATTCTTAGTCGATTCAGAGTGTTTTCTGCTCGGCATGCTTTTCTTTTGCCCACCAACTGCATCTTCTGGAATAGCAGAGGCAACGGGGGGTTGATTTGTTAAAGCCCCCGGAATACCGCCCAATGCACCACCGATGTTAGTGCTTTCAACGCTCATTTCACTTCGTAGTGCTGGTAAGTCAGAGTTATAACGGCGCTGTGTTTCTTCAACATTAGTGAAGTCCATCGTAATATCAACTTGCGCGGTATAGTTACCTAAACCAACAACAGGAATAAGAATACTGTCAATTTTCTCCATGTACTCTTGTTCACGTTTTTGTTCAATCTCAAACTCTTTTCTTGAGCGAGATGAAATGGAGTCTTGTGAGCCTGAATTAAGTAAGCGACCATTTTGATCAGTAACAGTGACACGATTAGGCATTAAACCTTGTACTGCTGAAGCAACAATATCAACAACAGCATCAACTTCTTCTTCCGAAAGAATTTTACCGCGTTGCATGGTAAGAACGACTGTAGCTGAAGGATTTTTTTCTCGACGGGCAAATATATTTTCACGAGGAATCGCAAGTAATACCTTAACTCTGTTTATACTTTTTAATTGTTCTATGGTTTTAGATATTTGCTGTTCTCTGCCAAACTTTAACCTTTCACGCTCAAGTCGCTGACTAACACCAAAGCCCATATCTTTCATTAAAATATCTTCACCTTGAGAGGGTTCGTCTGTTAAACCTTCTCTGGCTAGCAATAATTTTACATTTTGGTACTCATCTGCGGGTACTGAAATCGTATTATTTTCTTGTTGATACTCCACTTGATTGGCATCAAGAAAGTCCATGGTGGTAATTAATTGTTTAGTTGGTAATTTTGCTAGCACACGATATTCAGGTTCGTTAGCCAACATAATAACAAATACCGCAATAGCTAAACAAATAGCCAAAGCAACAACGATGGTTATTTGTCGTAAAATATCAACGCTACCTAATGAGGCAGCAAAACCTGATTTTTGCTCACCGATCCCCGCACCTTCAGCTTCGTTGGCGATCATATCACCACCACTATCTGCTGTAACCATTGCGTTTGTATCAGACACTTTACTTCTCCGCTGTACTGTTTTTTGTATCAAGGTATTTTATTGACGCATGATACCTATAATACTATGACTTAAATACAATTATTTAGTTATGGATAAACCATCAAGAGCAAGGCACTTGAATGAGACATACATACATTCGTTTGCCTATAGCGCTCTTTACTATAATGGTAAAGTAACGAGGCTATTGTTGCGTTTAAGCCAACTAAATTAAACTGGCATGCTCATTATTTCTTTATAAGCTTCAACAAATTTATTTCGTATTTGCACTGTTGCATCCAAAGCGACACCTGATTTAGAAGAAGCAATCATTACTTCCGCTAGTGTGACATTACTATCACCCAGTTCAAATGCGCGTTTCTTATCGCCAGCTTCGGTTTGTAACTCATTAACACCATTTAGTGCACTGGTAAGCATATCGCCAAAATTACTAGTCGATTGATTAATTTTACCGACACTACTAGCCGCAGTACCATTTATGACATCAGCATCAATTGCTGGTGGCTTGTTACCCATGGCTTGTAGCGACATGTTTTGCATTTGGCTATAGAGAGAATTACTTTTGATATCCATGGGGCACTCACTTTTGTCAATTTTTTAACTTTAAACAAGATATAACGGTGAGGTTGCAAGCATAGTGCCAAAAGAAAAGTTTGAGTTGTGTGATGATATATACCCAGCCAAATTATAGGTCGGTTTCATTGTTTGGGGGTATTCGAGAGGAGCTAATTTTACAGGTTATCGAGAATGATAACCTGGAGTGTATTATTGATAATTAACTTAATTTAATAATTAAGCTGGTATTTCAATACCTGAATCGCGCATTTTAGCAATCTTATAACGAAGAGTTCGAGGACTAATCCCTAAGCGCTCAGCTACATCTTTTCGGCTGCCGTGACATGCTTGTAAAGTATCAAGAATAATTTGATGCTCTTGCAATTTAAGCTCATTGCCAAGCTTATCCTCACTGCTGGTTACCTGCTCAGGTTCTGCTACCAATGCTGTATCAAAGTTTTCAATCAGTAAATCTCCAGCATCAATAACCTGATCAGCATGTAAAATAAGTGCTCTTTGAATAACATTATCTAATTCACGAACATTACCAGGCCAATGATAAGCATTTAGCTTACTTCTCGCTGCACCAGAGAATTCAGGGATAGTATCGCCATTTTTTTGACAATGCAGCGAAACTAAGTGTTGTGCTAACACAAATATATCATCAACTCGCTGAGCTAGCGGTAACCAAGATAGTGGAAATACATTAAGGCGATAATAAAGATCTTCACGAAACATTCCCTCACTTACCGCGACTTTTAAATCTCGGTTACTGGTAGCAATAACACGAACATCAAGACTTATGGTTTTTCGCCCGCCTAAGCGCTCAACTTCACGCTCTTGTAATACGCGTAAGATTTTTGCCTGTAAGCCCAAGTCCATTTCGGTAATTTCATCAAGTAAAATTGTACCGCCTTGTGCCTGTTCAAATTTCCCAGGACAAGCTTGAATTGCCCCTGTGAAGGCTCCTTTTTCATAACCAAATAATGTTGCTTCCAGCATGTTTTCAGGAATTGCGGCACAATTAATCGCAATAAAAGGCTCTGTACTACGTTTGGAGTGATTATGGACATACTGCGCTAAAACTTCTTTACCTGAACCACTAGGACCAAGGATCATCACAGATGCATCTGTAGTAGCTACTTTCTTAGCTAAGGTTAGCAGTTCTAAAGATCGTTTATCCGCGACAATGGGGTCATTTTTATTGATTATTTTTGGCGGAATATATTGGCTAACCATATTGAGTAATACTTGTGGAGCGAACGGCTTAGCAATATAGTTGCAAGCACCGTCTTGCATAGCTTGTACGGCATCATCTATGGTACCAAATGCAGTCATCAATAATACCGGTAAGTTCGAATACTGACTTTTAATACTTTTTAATAATGATAAGCCAGACATCCCACCCATTTGGACATCACTAATAACAATATCCACTTGATTACTTTTTAAAGCCAATAAGGCTTCTTCGCCCGAATCAGCTTCAACGCAGTGATAGTCTGCTAATGATAGCGTATCCACTAAAGCTTCTCGCAAACCAGCATCGTCTTCAACAACCAGAATTTTATATTCAGTCATCAGTACTCTCCACTGGGTTATTTTTCATCACATTCCCCTGCTCTAGCAAAGGTAACTTAATAACAAAATGTGCACCTGTCTTGGTTTCATTAAGTAAACTCACCTCACCTTGATGCGCATTAACTACCGATTTAACGACGGCTAAACCAAGACCTGTACCTTTACTACTTGATGTATAAAAAGGCTGAAATATTTTATCAGCCACTTCAGCACCAATACCAGGACCATTATCTTTAACGCTTACATATAAATGGCTGGCTTGACTATAAACTTGGATATTTATCAGCGGTTCAACGACATGATTAACACAAATCGCTTGTAAGGAATTATGCAATAAGTTTTGAATGGCGCCTGTTAAAGCATTTTTATTTCCTAAAACCTGAAGGTCATTGTCAGGTAATTGTACCTTGACCTTAGTATTGCCTTTATCTAACAGTGCATCCATGGAGTTAACCGTATCATTTATCAGTTCTCCTATATTCACAGGAGCAACGACTTGTTCTTTACCACTTTTAGAAAATAACAACATGTCATTCACTTGCTGCTCTAAATCATGTAAACGCGCATTCAGTTTTCCTTGAAACTTTACCCGTGCAGTTTCCGCTAATTTATGCGTTGATAAGTTTTCGCTATATAGAATAGCTGCAGATAAAGGGGTACGTATTTGATGGGCGAGTGTTGATACCATTTTTCCTAACGAGGAAAGGCGTTGCATTTGTGATAACTTATCTTGCAATAATCGTGTTTCAGTTAAATCAGTTATCATGATTAACTGACCAGGTTGTGAACCTAAACTAGTTATCTCTAACTTTACGCGACGTCCGTCTTTAAGAGATATTTCATGCCAATCATCTTCACGTGGATCGAAAGAACGTGCGATAACATTAAACCAAGGTTGGCCAAGAATAGGTTCATCAAGTAAGTTTCTAGCAACTTGATTTATTTTCACAACAATACCATTACCATCAAGCATTACTAAGCCTGTAGGCATCACTTCTATTAGTTTGTCCGCTAATAGATTATGGCTGAGGGATTGTTCATCCAACGTTGAACAAAGAAGATGGTGAGTACTGGCGATTGAGCGCGGAGTAAAGTTATATTTTCCACTTTGAGATGCTTGTGACCTTAAAGCGGCTAATTCACCAGGAAACGCTTCCTGCTCAAGTAAAGAAGGCCTATTAGCCCCTGCACTATTAACTGAATGAAAAGTTACGTTAACGTTTGATTCAATTATACTTGGAGCTACTGTTGGAATTGCTTGCGACATAACTTGTGCCATACATAAGTACTCAATAAAAACTATCTAGTACCTATAAAGCATTTACTATGCCATTATTTTAACCTTTAAATTCAATAAATTAAAAACATAATCTACTGAAAGCGGTTAACATTCACTGTCAATCTATTGACCTTAACGACTAACCTTCCCCATATTACTCACTTGGTTTTTGCAAATCGTATTTACGCATTTTTTCAACTAATGTTGTTCTACGCATACCAAGGGTTTCTGCTGCTCTAGCAACTACATAATCATGCTTACATAACGATTGCTTGATCAAAGAGACTTCAAGATCTGCTAAATGCTCTTTTAAATTTAAACCATCATCAGGTAATAAAGTTACATTGGCAGAATTTTGCGCGCCGTTAACATCACTGTCGACAGTTAACTCATCTTGCTCAATATCATCTTCGCTCTCATCATCGTCATAATCGAAACCGCCAAATAGCTCATTAATAACGTCATGCTCTTGCAATTCTTCAGGGTATTCAGGGTTATACGCTTGTACGTCAATATGTTGATATTTATAAGGTAACTCTGCAACATCAACGATTTGATCACCGTACATAATTAACATACGTTCAATTAAGTTCGATAGCTCTCTAACGTTGCCCGGCCAAGGGTGCTCCATCAATGACTCTATGGCTTTTTCAGTAAAGCGTACGGTTTTATTCTGTTCGTGCTCAAAGCGAGTAAGCAGCTCTTGTAATAACAGTGGAATATCTTCTTTTCGATCGCGTAATGCTGGCGTGTCTATCGGGAAGACATTCAAACGATAGAATAAATCTTCTCTAAAACTACCCTCTTTGATCATTTCTTCTAAATCTTGATGCGTAGCAGCAACAATACGAACGTTAGCCTTGATGCTTTTACTGCCGCCAACACGTTCAAAAGTACGTTCTTGCAAAACACGCAGTAGTTTTACTTGCATAGGTTGTGGCATATCGCCTATTTCATCTAAAAATAGAGTACCGCCTTCAGCTAATTCAAAACGACCTTTGCGAGTAGAAATAGCCCCAGTGAAAGCTCCTTTTTCGTGGCCAAATAATTCACTTTCAAGAAGTTCCGCAGGAATAGCACCGCAGTTAACGGGTACAAAAGCTTCTTTCGAGCGCTCAGACAAGTTATGAATATTTCGTGCAATCACCTCTTTACCTGTACCTGACTCTCCAAGCACTAAAACACTAGCAGGCGTTTTTGCAACTTGCTCAATCAAAAATCGTACTTGCGCCATCGGTTCACTACTACCAACCAATGAACGAAATAATGCACTGGAATTAAGTTTAGTACCTTTGCGTGGTAATTTATTGTGATATTGATGACAATGATGAATTTGCTCGGTAAGTTGAGCATAATTAAGTGGCGCCGAGAGGGTCCCAATAACATTAACATTGATAATTAGTTCATTGGCATCGAGTACATCATGAAGAATAAACGGAACGCTAGGATTAACTTTAATTAACATTGCGCAATCCGTACTTACATTGCCCGTTAATATTACAGTGAGAATGTGACTACAATTAGCTAGCCTTTCAATTGCTTGCTCTTGCGAGCAATGAACAAAGTGTTCACCAACAAACGCAAGTACTGTACTTAACTGCTGGCTTCTACCTTCGTCGTTATCAACGACTAATATTTGCTTATGGCCTGTTACTACTGAGGTAACGACTGAATTATCACTCATACTTAACTCTTCACGGTTAATGCTAACGTGCTATTTTTCATCTTGTTTTATAGCGTTTAGGCAATTTTAGCCATTAATTTATTTTAAGCAACAAAAACTTGACGCGCACTCGTCATTTTATTGTCATATATCAAAATTAATATTATCCAAAGAATGTAATAAAGTGAAATAAAATGCACTTAAAATTGAGAGACATTATCCTGACATAATACTGTCAAAAAGTTGATATTTAGTACTAACATCTACTTATATGACTGTATCCTCAATTACACACCAAGTTAAACCATTAATAATCAGCGACTTAAATACAAGCAAAAACAACGATAAAATTGGCATAGAAAAAGCATATGTATATTTTGAATATTAATAACCATATTTCGAAAATAGGATAATCAGATGTTGATCATAAACGGTACTGCTGAATTAATGCATGATAATGAAGAGTTTACTAAAGGAACCCGCCACGAGTTTAATATGTTCTCAAGAGAAATGCCTTTCGAGCAGCAACTCAGCCAAATTGAAGAATACTTAGTGGGTCGTGGTTGGGATAATATTGAAGTGTTGGGTAATGGCGTTATTGATAATGAGGACGATATTACTCATAACGTACTACAACAAGCCTATAAAAAAGCAAAAGATGAAGGTCTTGCGGTTACCGTAAACAACCAACCTTTAATCTAGTTTAGCTTAACCTATTTTAGTCTAGTTAAATGAAAAGGCTATTGTTTCAATTATATAAGTTTTCTATACTATTGATATAGTAAACTCGGAGGTGTCTATGACACACGCATCACTTAAAAAGTATCAACAAACCACTAAAAGCACAGCACAGCAAGCTTCTCCTTATCAGTTAGTGGCAATGTTATTCCAAAAGCTCTTAGGTAATATTGCTACTGCTAAAGGTGCTATTTCACAAAGTAATTTTGAAAAGAAAGGTACAGAACTATCTAATGCAATTGCTATTATTGGTGTTCTAGAAGGCTCTCTAGATTTTAAACAAGGTGGTGAAGTCTCAGAAAATTTAGCTTCTCTTTATAGATTTTGTTCCGAGCAGCTTTTAGTTGCTAGCACCAATAATGACCCTGATAAGCTGGAGGAAGTGATCCAAATCCTTTTACCAATAAAAGCTGGTTGGGACTCAATCCCAGTTGAAACTCAAGGTCAGGTAAGCTTTTAGTGTCTGATGGTATCAAGGGTTCACTCGAACAAATCAATGATGTATCGCGGCAGTTATTGTCGCGAATACTGACCATGTTCAATAAAAGCCAAGAGAATTCATCCTCTATAAACGAATCAAATAACAATATAGCTATTACTGATGACGCTGCACCTGAAAATGAACTCATTGAATTAATAGCCAACCGGGATAGTTTACTACATAGTTTATTTGAGAAGAACACACGTGAAGAGATATCAATAGAACTTAACTTATTGAATGAAATGGTTGAACTTGATAGCAAATTATCAAACCAGTCCAAAGCTTATAAACAGATGTTAGCAGAACGAGTAATTAAGCTTAAAAAAAGCAAAAAAGTATCTAAATCTTACCAAAAATATTAACTGAAAGTTCAATTGAACGACACTATCACCTTTTAAACACAGGCTAAAAATAACTAACCTGCTTGTTAAGTATTCACTATGGTATTAGTTATTTTGTCTTACAACACCAGGCATATTGTCTAATTGAGCAGTAATATAACTTCCTGTTGCTGTTAAATTAGCTACAATTAAGTCCATAGCGTTATATTGAGCAAATAGTCGCGCTTCTAATGCTTCCATTCTCCGCGTAAAAGCGAGGCCATCATCTTCTAATCTATCTAATTGAGTTGTTCTACTATCAATACGGTTTTGAATAATACCATCAGAATCAGTATAAAATTCTGTTAACTCCTTTATAGTACTTGCAAAACCATTTTCTGAGTCAGAACCAACAAAAAACTGTTGTACTCCGCCTACATCGCTATCAACATATTCGTTCAACTTATCTATATCTAAACTTAGAACTCCGTATTGATCACTCTGTATACCCAATTCTGATAAAGATAACGAATCACCACCCCCTATATCAAACTTTTCACTAAACTCTTGGCGTAATTTATTCATAACACCACGTAACAATGAATCGCCTGCAAGAGGCCCATTAGCGCCTTCTCCTGCAGCGCCTAATCGATCACTCAAGTCTTTTAAGTCATTATAACTTTCAACAAATTTTTCTACGCCTGACTGGATGTTTTTGTTATTTTCAGTAAAACTTATTTGGCTAATATCATCATCAGTGTCATGTGCTTTTTTAGCAATGATATCCACACCATCAATAACATTTTTAAATTCATTATTACTGTTAGTTACGACAAGGCTCCCATCAATTGTTATTTGAGCATCAAGAGCTTCGGTCACTTCAGATAAATTTTTAACATGATTAAGAGGATTTGGATCAGACACATCGTAGGCAAGACGAGATAGACCTAAGTTATCAGTATTATCAGAGTCGCCAGTATCTGTTACTGTTGTAGTTATCGCGTTAGCAAGACCTGTTTCTTTACTCGTCATAATAAGATGCTGACCAGCATCATCAGTAACAATGGTAGCAATGACAGAGTCATTATCGGTACTGTCATTAATCGCATCACGAATATCACTTAAGGTGTTATCTGATGACACAATAATATCAAAATTACTATCTGCAATCGCAATATTTAATGTTCCTTCACCAACCAAGTCGTCAGCACCAAAAGCGCCTGACATTACTTTATGTGATTGAGCTAGAGCATCAACTTCAACAGAATAGCTGCCTATTTGTGCATCTTTACTTGAGCTAATATTTACAAAGCTATCAGCTCCACTGACGGTGCGTAATTGATAATTATCGGCATCTGCTAAATCAGTAATAGAATCATTTAAATTCTCTAAAGCTGACTTTAATGCACCAACAGCGGATATATCTGTAGTTATTTCTGCTTGTTGTTTATTCGATCGAGAAACATAAGGAGCGGTCTCAGCACCAACAATAGCATTAACAATTTCGCTAACCTGTAAACCTGAGCCTATCCCTGTAAACGTTAAATCAGGCATAAGTCCTCCACATATTATAAAAACAACAATCAGTTTAATATTTGTAGGTAGACCTACACTATAAATAAACTACTAAAATAACTACACTTTTGCGTCAACGAACCCGCCAACCATATCAGACAATTTAGCCACCAAGGTCAATACTTCTTCTGATGGATATTGCTTAACGAGATCGCCACTACTTTTATCGATCACTTTGATAACATCACGGCCAGAATCTTTATCTACTGAAAACTCTAAACCACGGTTCATTTCACCAACAAAATCCTGCAATTGTTGCGCCACCTTTTCTAGTTGTTGTGGTGTCAATTGGGCTTGATTTACCGATATGTTATTTTCACTTCTATTATCTATTTGCTCTTTTTCTTTGGCTACAAGCTCTTCAGTTCTAATATTATTTACTTGTACTGTTGATTCAGTCGCTTTTTGAAACTCTGATGTTAGGTTAGCCAAATTTACATCAGCTCTACTCTCTATAGTACTCATCATAGACTCCTTATGTCATTCCAACAGCTGATTTAGACTAATAAGGTCATATTATCTAAACATGAAATAACTAATATTAATAAACAATTATTTAAAACACAAAAAGGAAGAGGTAAATGCCCCTTCCTTTATCACGTTTAGGCTGGGCCTAATTAATTACTACGAACTTAGCCAATTAGACTTAATGCAGCTTGTGGTAATTGGTTAGCTTGGGCTAAAATCGACGTACCTGCTTGTTGCAATATTTGGTTCTTAGTCATGTTAGCTGTTTCTACTGCAAAATCAGTATCCTGAATTCGACTACGAGAGGCTGATACATTCTCTTGAATGTTTGACAAGTTACTTATTGTATGGCCAAAACGGTTTTGCAATGCACCTAAGTCTGCACGTTGCTCATCAATTTGTACTAAAGCAGCATCAATAGATGCAAGTGCACTTTGAGCACCAGTACCATCAACACCACTGATGTTAATCGCACTTATTGCAGAGCCTAAAGTTGAAGTATTATCGCCACCAAGCCCTAATGTTGCGGCTGTAGTATCAAAAACACCTGCATCACCCGCGACAGTACTTGCAGCTGTTGCAGCTGTTGCACCATTCTCTACGGCAAATGACAAAGTACCACCGGCCGAATCATAAGTTGCTGTAATACCTATTGAGCCTGCACCAGCATTTATAGCATCAGCGACATCTTCAGCGCCCATACCTACAGTTAACTCAACATCTACTGCACTTGTTAATCCAGCTGCATCAGTAACTGAGAATGTAACAGTTTCAGCTGCGACACCAATAGCACCAGCATTATAATTTGCTGCAGCTGCGGTCTGAGCATCAACTTTACCCAAATCATCTGCAGCGATACTAGTTAGCGTCATACTAATTGTTTCGTTCGCATTAGAGCCAACTTGAAAGTCTTTAGTACCAAAAGAACCATCTAATAATTTTTGATCACCAAAAGAAGTTGTTTCAGAAATTCGTGTTAGTTCTTCATTTAAAGCAACCACTTCTTTTTGAAGTGCATCTCTATCTGATGATGAGTTTGAAGCATTAGCAGACTGTAAAGCTAATTCACGCATACGTTGTAGAATATCAGTTGATGCAGACATAGCACCCTCTGCGGTTTGCGCCATTGAAATACCATCATTAGCATTACGTTGCGCAACGCCTAAACCATTAATCTGCGAAGTTAAACGGTTAGAGATTTGTAGACCCGCCGCATCATCTTTAGCGCTGTTAATGCGCATACCTGATGATAAACGTTGCATTGAAGTAGCAAGTCCTTCACCAGATTTAGATAAATTACGTTGAGCATTTAATGATGATACGTTAGTAACTACTGAAATAGCCATGTTAAACTCCTGCTTACAATAATGTAATACGTTAATTAGTTTATAAAATTGGAACTTTAGATAAATGCTTCAAGTCCCCGTCTAAACACCTTAACGGCAGTAATAAAATTAACTTTAATCTTTTTTAATAATTTTTTTAATAATTAATAGGTGAGGTTTATTTAGACGACTAAAGTCAGCGCTACAGAGCAGAGATTTAATGGCAATAAATCTCCTCATGCATTTGAATTACCTTCGTAGGGAGGTATTCATTCACTAGCTTTATCTATATTTTAACTACACAGATTTACAAGATGGATTATTCCCTACCTTATCTACTAAAATTACTAATACTAGATCAACAATAATATAATTTAATGGGTTTTAAAAATACTCTTCGATTCCATGGCATATAGATTAATCCCCTTGCGACAGTCCATTTTAGTGTTTAAGTATTTTTTAATAAATTTTTATCAAATGTTAACTGAAATAACCAATGTAGATGCCCAGCCTAGTTTCACGACTGTCTCTTATACACATCTCCGAGCCCACGAGACCGTACTAGATCTCGTAT
>OJBR01000380.1_pt1 | contig 21250 bp, 14 predicted proteins | sample 1591161 | NCBI WGS metagenome assembly OJBR01 (sample SAMN05416803, study PRJEB24817) | seawater metagenome | isolation source: Sea water | place: Canada:Atlantic | collected 2013-07
GAGATCTAGTACGGTCTCGTGGGCTCGGAGATGTGTATAAGAGACAGGCGCTAGAATAACCAATTCTTGATTACAAGTATTAACAAAGATGTAACTCAGTATTACAAGATACACGCCAGAAAAGAGATAAAAAAAACAAGTGCACCAAACAAAAAATAAAAACGATGTTTTACAAGTGGTTAACATTACTTTATTGTTAATTAATTTATGTCGATAAATTACTTCCAACATTAATATTTTTTAGTATTAGTCTTTTTCACTACTTCTTGAGTCATTTATCATTAACATTGTTAAAATCGCCACATAAAATATCCAAGCCACTTAAAAATACATATTTATTGGTAACTGAAATAGTAAGTGATAATCGAATTGAAATCAGTGGGTATAACTTTTTGAATACGTTATAATGAGGAAAATTTTTACACGGCTTTTTCCATGACAGATTCTCAAAATACAACACCAGCAACTATTGGTAAATTCAACCTGCTCAACATTGTTGCCTTGATGGACAAAGGCGCATACCTTGATGGCGGAGACTTAGGTGAGATTTTATTACCTAAACGCGACTTACCAGAGGCTTGTCAAGTAGGTGAAAAAATCAAAGTATTTCTTTACCTTGATTCTGCAGAAAGGCTTGTCGCGACCACAACAGTGCCTTTAGCCCAAGTCGGTGAATTTGTCTCTTTAAAAGTTGTACAGGTCAATAAAATTGGTGCTTTCCTTGATTGGGGATTACCTAAAGATTTATTAGTACCTTTCACTCAGCAGCATTCTGAAATGGAAGTAGGTAAATACTATCTTGTCAGAGTTTTTCTTGATCAACTTACCAACCGTATCGCTGCCTCAAGCAAACTAGACAAGTTTATTGATATTTGGCCAGCAGATTACCAACAAGGCGATAAAGTAAACTTAATTATCGGTGGTAAGACCGATTTAGGTTTCAAAGCAATTGTTAATGATCTTCATTGGGGTTTACTTTATGACAATGAAATTTTTCAACATCTGAGAGTTGGTAAAAAAATCCCTGGCTATATCAAGCAAGTGCGTGAAGATGGTCGTTTAGATCTTTTATTAACACGTGGTAGTAAAAACAAGGTTAATGATTTTTCTGAAAAGTTATTAGCACATATCGCTGATAGAGGTGGTATCACGCCATTAAATGATAAAAGTGCACCGGAATTGATCCAAAGAACGTTAGGTGTAAGTAAAAAAACTTTTAAAGCGACAGTGGGCAATTTACTCAAAAATGGAAAAATTGCCATTGTTAAAGAAGGCATTAAATTAGTTTAAATAATTAAACTCAATATTCAAATAAAAAGAGGCTATAACAATGTTATAGCCTCTTTTTTTTGCGCTAATTTTTGTAATAATACCAATCGCAATTTTATTAATCCGTTTGGTATAAGTACTTACACCAAACGGCTTACTTTATTGGTATCAGAAGCTTCCTCGAATACCAACACTAAAATTACGCCCAGGTAATGGCGCTACTTCTTTTAGAAATGATGAATGCACACGTGCATGCTCGTCTGTTAAATTCTGGGCTTTAACATACACAGTTAAATCATCACCAACACCATTAATGTAATAGTTAAAGTTCGCATCAACCATGGTATAGCTATCAGTGCTTGTCTCTAGTTCAGCAATATCATCCTGCTCGAAGTAATGACTTACGCTTAATTCACTATCAAACTTATCTGCTTGGTAATTGAAAATAGCACCCACTCGCATCGGCGGAATGCGTGGCAAGTTATCATTTCCATCCTCATTCACTAAGCGTGCACGAATGTAATCAGCTATTAAGCTTGTTTTAAATGACGATGAAACCTGATAAACAAGCTCAGCTTCAGCACCGTACATTTCAACATCATCTTGCTGATACACTAGGATTGGTAGACCTGCTTCATCTTCATGCTCATCAGCATGGCCGTGTTCCTCAACAAAAAATAGACCAGTATCTCGCTGATAATAATAATCATCGACACGGTTATAAAAAGCACTAATGACATAGCCAAAATCACCATTAAATTTTCGGAAAGTTAAGTCAAAATTAAGTGACGTTTCAACACTCGGTGCTTGCTCAGCTAACTCAACATGTACTTCATCACCTTCTTGGTGCACATCAAACATAGCACCGACTTCAAAGGTATTAGTTCCTATATGAGGACCAAAGGAAAATAACTCTCCCGCAGAGGCCGCTCGTTGTGATAACGCTGTGGAAAACCCTAAATTATAGCCAGGTTGGTAATTCCATACAACGCCCACTGATGCACTCATTGGCGTAAATGACTGTTGCTCGAATGATACAAGTTCTTGATGTTCGTCATGTGAAGGGCCAGTATCCATTTCATGCTCATCGTGATGATCATCTTCAAAGCCAATTAAGCTATCATCGGCATCTATATTTACCTGCTCGATTCTTGCACCTAATTGCAATAATACCGAACCGAAATGTTTTTCTTCTAACCAAGCAACAGCAAACATTTCCGATTTAGCTGGCGGAGAAAAAGCCTCTTCACCCAATGCTTTAAAATCTGATGATTTATAATGAACTGTCCATGCACCTTGCCATCCAGCAGTGTTCTCGTGGAATAGGTCAATACGGGCTTCGGTACTTTTGTTAGTAAAAGTTGTACCCACCATGCCTGATTCAATCTCTTGATGCTGATAATCACTATAAGAAAATTTCGTTGCTATTTTACTAATAAATTGTTGCTCGAAATTATACTCACCAAGTACTTGCCATCTATCTTGCTTCATTTTGGCATAAACACCCGCTTCTTCATCATGATCAGAGTGTTCTTCTTCATGCTCATCATCATGTTCTTCCCCATGACTATGTCCAGGAATGCCGTATTCTCTGTCCATAAAACCATAAGAGAAACCGATGAAGCCATCTTCAAATAAGTAACTTGAACCGAATGTCGCACCGCTGGCAGTACTCGAACTATTTGCTAAGCGATTATCACCATGTTCCTCGTGGTCTTCGTCGTGCTCATCGTCATGATCTTCATCATGATCTTCGTTATGGATATCAGCTTCACCAGCAAGTTTATAATCCTTGGAGTCACGCCAAAAGGCATCAAGATGAAAAGCAATATGCTCGGTACCCGATTGGATATTAACAGAGGCCTGCTGCTCATTAGATACATCGTTATACTGTAACAAGTAATCAACTTGATCATCACTACTCGTTGGCACACGATTATCGACCACATTAACCACACCACCAATAGCACCACTGCCGTAAAAAAGTGTCGCAGGACCACGTAAAACTTCTATTTGGGTTGCTGTACTCGTTTCGGTGGCAACCACATGATCAGGACCGACACGAGATGCATCACCAACATCTAAGCCATTTTGTGTAATAAGAACCCTCGGACCATCCAAGCCCCTAATGATTGGTGTGCTAGCAACAGGCCCATAATAACTCGAGTGAACGCCAACCTCATTTTTTAATGTTTCACCTAAGGTTGCCGCTTGTTTCATTTTTAATTCATCTTCACTGAGCACATTAATAGGCAGTGCTGACTCGATTGAAGACGTATGCAGTGGCGTTGCATGTACATCAATAACTTCCATAACTGATCTAGGCAATACAACACTTAAATCAGTAATATCTTCTTCTTTCATGATCACATGTTGATTGCTGTGACCGTAATTTTTTGCACTGATATGAAGTTCAAAAATACCTTGCTTCACATCTGTAAAGTTAAATTTGCCTTGAGAGTTCGTGCGTACTTGCTGGGTATCTCCATTTAATCCTACAGTAGCATTGTTAATAGGTTGGCCTTGTTTATTCAATACAACACCAGATAATTTCTGGGCTAGAGCATTGGGAGAAAAACATAATATTGTACCCAATGTCGAGAATAACGTAGCACTAACAATTTTTTTAAGTGGTGATTTTATTTGAGTATTAATACTCTTTTGAGTCGCAGAAAAAGACATAAACTGGTTTCCGATAATTTTAGGAGATGCATACAACGCTGCACATTAACATGCGCAGACAGACAACTAAGTGCTGGACTTATTTTGACTAAATACTTCACTATGTATTGCCATTATCAATCAAGATGTATGGTGCAGAGTACTTGAGAAATTTCAATACAAGAAACACAATACTTTATCAAAGTACTGTCAACTCACACTAAAATCATGCACTTTAGATGGTAAAAGGCATAAATACATAATAAGTAAGTTATAGAAAGCTTGGCGGTGCTCTTAGCGGTGGGTATACATAAGCAGAAGAAAGAAGCTCGAGTCTGATAATACGAGTTTTGTCATAATTAATGAGACCCGAAGATATTGGATATAATTTTATCGGGCTCGGCGGGGTATCGATACCTTGTTGACACAAGTTACAGTCATGCTGTTCAAAGCTTGCAAAGGCGTCAAATTCAACTTGTGCATAATGCTCACTATGGACAAACAACATTGCACAAAAAAGCAGGAGCGTTAAAACACTCTGGCGAATTTGTCGCTGATAAGTTTGAAGTTGAGATAATGTAAAGTTCATATTTGTAATAGTATAACAATTAAAATTCAAACTCAATAATTGCGCCTAGCTCTGTAAGAATTTTTTTTATCATCAACCATCAAACCAGCGCTGCTACGCTATACTCTAATCAAGCTCCCATGTCCTACCATCACATCGAGTAGTTATGTTGTCTCGTTAAAACAAGGATATTTATATGGCACCTTTTATCCACTCTCCATTAAAAACATCGAATACTAGTATTCTAACAAAGGCGCTATTTTTACTGCCAATGATGGCTGTAGCACTACCAACTTACAGTGAAAGCTTTACCGCAAAACGTACCGGGCAAGGCTTTACTGACTTAACACAAGACTTTACTTCATCGCTCAGCAATCCTGCTTTGCTAACTAAGTTTCGTAATGATAATGACGTCTTCTTTTCTTTAAACATAGGACTTATGGCATCGGATAAATATAATGTTATAGATACCTCTGAAAATATCCGTGACAATCTTGATGTATTGGCAGACGACATCAATGGTATGTCATTGCAAATTATTCAATCACCCGAACAAGTGAAAAGCTATAATGATGATTTAAATCAGCAGGTAGATAATATTATTGCTGACTTTGAAAGTATTGATGGGAAAATTGTAAAAATACGTAATGGTGTGAATTTACAAATTATCATCCCTAATCAGTTATTCAGTTTTGGTCTCTTTACGAATCAATATGGCCGTATTGGTGGAATAATGGATTACAGCGAAAACGATGAAAAAATATTAGATGATGCCATTTTATCGGGTGATTTAGATTTAGAGGACCTAGAATCAGCGACGACAGCTCTTGGTTACTCGATTGCTGAAGCAGGGTTTATGGCAGGTTATTCTGCGGTTACTCATGATAACTATGATTTGAGTATAGGCGCAAAGTTGAAATATCAGCGTATTGATCTTTATTATAACCGTGTGCCAATCAGTGAATTTGATGATGATGATTTCGAAATTACGGATGATGAAAATATCACAAACAAAAGTGGTACCAACATTGATTTGGGGTTATACATAAATTGGGGTGCTAAACGTCAATGGCACGCGGCATTGGTCACAAATAATTTAATAAAGAAAACGGTTCATCATGCTGAACCAAACCTTACTTTTACCTTAAAAAGTAGTACAAGCTTTGGTTTAAGCTATCAGAATGCTTGGGTAAGCCTAGCAACTGATATCGATTTAACCGACCGAGAACAATTCGCGACTATAACGCCATCAAAATATGCTGGTGTAGGGGCTGAGTTTCGTTTTTATGAGCACATCCAATTTCGGTTAGGTTATCGCACTGATTTAAATGATGTTGATGATGACATTTATACTGCTGGTATTGGTGTTTCCCCCTGGGAAGTATTTGCTGTTGATATAGCTGCCTTTACCGGTGATAGCGATAGCATTGGGGCAGCATTACAGTTGAGCTTAAAAATATAGTCCACTAAGTAGAGCATGCAAGTAGTTTACTTAAGTAGTAACAAGTACAGAGTTCTGAAGTTTTCGCACTCCAAGTGTAATAAAAAAGCAGTTATTGAATAATATCAATAACTGCTTTTTTGTAATGTATGTATTTTGCTTAATAACACTTAAATTTCAAAGTAATTACAAAAAACTTTATATAGTTCAGTCCCCTGATTAACACTCGCGGAAGCGAAGTGCAAAATAGGAATAACCTCTTGCTCAAGTGACACATAATGCAATGCCTCACCATCACCGTAATTATCCATACGAAGAATTCGGGCTAACGGCTCACCGGCAGCTAAAGGCTTACCAAATTCCCCAAGGTAATCAACCATTCCACCCATAGGTGAATATAAGGCTTTATAATCTTTCAGATAACAAGCGTACCGGGTCATTTCCTGTGGCTGATACTGTTTATTATCGATAACACCCTGAGATTGCAAATAAGATAAAATACCAAGTGCATCTTGCTTAGCAACATCGAGGTCAATTTGCTCTTGAGAGCCAAGTTCAACGGTAAAGCTTTCTTTCTTAAAAGCTCCCTCACCCATGATAAAGTGTCGGCCTAAATCTTGATAGGCTTCTTGTAAGCTCCACCACGGACAAAATGTTGCTTCGTCCATTGCGCCATCAAAGCCATTTTGAATAAAGATAGTATGCTCAATATCAAAATACTCCGCACTAGATTTGGCATACTCAGGACAATATAAGTGCTTACTTGAAATAGGTCCGGTATGTAAATCTAAAACGATATCGGCTTGATGCGCTAATCGTTGTAATTGGTAAGCGATACGCTGTCCCGTAGTGATACCCCAAATATTGTGTTCTAATCGTTGATCAATTTCAGTAAGTAAAAGTTGCTGAAATTTATCTGCGATCTCTGCTTCAGTTGCATCAAGGTTTTGCTGAGCAAAGGGGCCAATAACACTTTGGTCAAAGTGATACATGCGATTCCAGTTTTCCCCCGTAATGGGGTCAAAACGACCTAAAGTATACTCGCCATTTTTATGATTACAGGCGACCGGATTAGCATAAGGAACTAAGGTGATATTGCCTTGTAAATTACAGTGCTGTAGCAATTCAAGTAACTGAAAGATAACTGCATTACCTTGTACTTCAGCACCATGCATATTAGCCTGAATATAAACACTGGGAGCAGAATTATTTTCAGTTTCAAAAACATATACCGGCACAGTGAGCTTAGCGCCACTGGCCATTTCGCCAACTGACATAACTTCTTTGGTAAAATTATTCATCGAAACTCCTCAACTAAGCCAAATAAGATGAAGCAGGCAGAGCTGCTCTGATTTGAGTTAGCGTACCATTTTGGTAAACATACTCAGCCGCTAATTCATGACATAAGAAAAACGGCATGCTTTCAGTAAAGCCATAAGCACCGCAATAACCAAACACGAGTTGTTCACCCACAGCGGTGTCTTTAGGTAACTGTAAATGTCCTAATTTATCCATACTAGTGCATAAAGGCCCATGCAGATCAAAAGCTTGCATAGAGTCGTCATCAGCTACAAAATCTTCTCGTAGTATCCTGACAGGAAAAGGTTGATCAGTAATCGCCGGGCGCAATAAATGATTTATTCCCGCCGCCAACACCAACTGCTCTTGGTCATAATTCATTTTTCTATCAACAACAGGTACAACGTAATAGCCATACTCTGCAACCGCAAACCGCCCTAACTCAAGCCATAATTCTGTAACACCAGCCTGATCTTTGATAATAGCCAAGTCTTCAATAACACGAGACCAAGACAAAGCTTGTCCTTCACCTAAATAATCAATACCTAAACCACCACCTAAGTCGAGTACTTCAAGTGTCATACCAATGCTTTTAGCTAAATCAGTCAAGGGAGTTATCATTTGAGACCATAATGAAAACATTTTTTCATTACAGAGCATGTTACCCCATTGAAAAATATGCAAGCCACAAATATCCAACGCAGGATAGCTATCTACGTGTATATTCTGCCACTCAGATACTGATAAACCAAAAGGCGTTAAGCTATTACCACCTAACGGGTTTTTCTCGCCTTCGTGCCATTGCAGCTGAACTCTTAAAAGCACTTTCGGTCTAGCATTACTATTGGCAGATCGTTCCTGTTCAAGAACAGCTTCATTCAACCAATTCAGTTGATTTAGACTCTCAACCACAAAAGTATTAACGCCCTGCTTAACAAAAGCAGTCAGTTGTTTTTTTGATTTCGCTGGTCCGGTATTTAATACTCGGCTAGGGTCTATACCTTGTGCTAAAACTTGAGCTAATTCACCACTGCTAGCAACATCAAAGTTAAAACCTTCACTATCTAATGTTTGAATGATTTTTGAGAGTGGATTTGCTTTAACGGCGAACCATAATTTAATGACATCTTGCTGCTGCAAAGCAGCTAAATGGGCTTTAAGTGCATCAAGTTGATAAACAAAATAGCCTTGTTCATCTTCTGGTGATTCGTGTGTAATCAAAGCATTTTCAATGCTGGTATCAAACCAAGTGGGTTTTGTCATAATAATTTTCTTTCAGCTATGTCTTTACAGTTGTTACCACTGAGGATTCTTCTTGCAAAGTACATGGTAACAACTATATCAAGGGGTAAAGTCAGATAATAATTATTCAACTTTAAGCTGTAAGGTTCAAACTAAAAGAAAAAGCACGGAGTTGATGAATATCAATGAGTACTTTTGATGCATAGGTTGGGCCTTACAGCAACAAGGTGAATAATTAACGTAAGATAGACTCTAATTCTAAGGATGCATCGCTTTGCTCATCGCGATATTTAACAATAAGCGCACAGGCCATACTTAAGCCCTGTTCTTTTGCCCATTCACCTTTAACAGGACGGGTACCCGGTACAACAACTGCACGTTCTGGAATTTCAGCACCTTTTTCTCGCATAACTTGATTAACACAGTCATACACAGGTACTGATTTAGAAAGAGATACACCTGGTGCTAATACCGCACCTTTTTTAACAACAATGCCTTCAACTATAACAACACCTGCACTTAAAAAGGCACCATCTTCAATGATTACTGGACTAGCGCCTACTGGCTCTAATACACCACCAATTTGAACGGCTGCTGAAACATGAACATTTTTGCCAACTTGCGCACATGAGCCAATTAGCGCATGGCTATCAACCATAGTGCCACTATCAACAAAAGCGCCGACATTGATATAAGCGGGTGGCATAATAATAACGCCTTCAGCAACGTAAGCACCTGCGCGTACTGATGAACCACCAGGAACTAAACGAACACCATCTTCAGGAGTAAATTGACGCGCTGGTAAGTTGTCTTTATCAACAAAACCTTGGTAATTGTCATCAAAAGCAACGTTTTTACCTGCTTTAAAAGCAGCTAAAATACCTTGTTTCACTTCAATGTTGGCATGCCAGTTACCGGCATCATCTTGGTTTGCCGCTCGTAAACTACCTGATTCTAACTGTGTTAATACATCTTGCCAGTCCATTTCTTACTCCGCTTATCTGATAAAAAGTCTATAGAAAAATAATGAGTACCCGTATTATTATCGTCATACATTAAGTGCATCGATTAATAAAACTAAATACATTTTGCGGGAGGGCTGGGCATTGACAAAGAAGAGCAGAACATCAGCAGGGCTAATGTTTGGGCTAATATGCAAAGACCAGAAGCTCCCCACTTAAACAATCAAATTGATTATTATTTAAAGTGACAGTTGTTGGGATTCAGCCCACTACTTTATATAAGGTATAAAGTACACAACCGATAAACAGCTTATCAAATAGCTATTTATCTCGGCGTTAATCCCCCTCATTACCATCTACAGATTTTGATATCTGTTTTTGCATTGTGTTACACAATACAAAACAATAGTAATTACCTGGTTAACGCTCCTCTTCTGGCCCTATTAAAATTTACTAGCAAATTGCTCAACCAGTAAATTGGAATTAGGGACACTTGCTATTTAAGCATTTTTTTTATCTCGACACAATTAACTTACAGGAAATAACTCTATTCCCTTATACTTATTTACCGTAGAATATAACCATTGTTCTTTCTCTATTTATTGCCCTGTGTCTTGCCCTATGTCATTGTCAAATCCTAGCCAAATTCTATTACGTAATAGTGAATTACTTATAGCTAAAACCCCCTTATTGATTAACTTACCTGAGGACGGTTTTATTGATGCTTATTTAGAGATTCATCAACCAGACAATATTAATTGCTTTAGTACAAACTTTATTGATTATCAGGCAATTTCCAAAAAACATTGCGGCGCAACAAATACTAAAAACGTTAAAGCAACATTTGCCAGCACATATCAAACACAGAGCTGCCATGACTTGGTTATAATTGCCTTTCCTAAAAGTAAAGCTGAACTCAATTTCACGTTAGCGATGATTGCTCATTGCATAAATGCTGAAACAAAAATAATACTGGTTGGCGAAAAAAAAGGCGGCATACAATCCGCAGGTAAATTGACCCAAGACATATTATCTTGTTGTCAAAAAGTTGATGCTGCCCGTCACTGCCTACTTTTTGTTGGTCTATTTCAGCCAGAGAAGTTATCCGTTGTATTCAATCTGCAAGAATGGTTTAAAAAATATCAAATTACTGTAGACGGTGTTCAACTGACTATTGCCTCTTTACCTGGCGTTTTTAGTCAGCAAAAACTTGATGTTGGCACGGAGTTATTACTGAGTAATTTACCAAGTAATATGACGGGAAAAGTGCTCGATTTCGGTTGTGGTGCAGGAGTAATCAGCTGTTTTATTGGCAAAAAATTTAGCGAGACAAACTTATCTTTACTTGATGTTAGCGCCTTAGCATTAACTTCAGCACAAGAGAGTTTGGCTTTAAACAGTCTATCGGGTAATGTATTCCCTTCAAATAGCTTATCGGATGTTAACGAACATTATCAACACGTTGTTTCAAACCCTCCGTTTCATCAGGGAGTTAAAACCCATTATCAAGCTAGCGAAGATTTTTTAGCCGGAATAAACAAGAAGCTCAATAAAGCAGGTAACATTACCATAGTAGCTAACAGCTTTTTACGTTATCTACCGATTATGGAAACACACATAGGTACTACTCGTGTGATAACCAAAGACAAAGGGTTTACTATTTACCAAGCTCAGTTATCATAAAGATACAAAATATAATTTATTGGGTACCATGCCACAATTAACAAATACCATATCGCTGCATAGTCGCTTAGTTAAAAGTATAATGGCTTTAACTTTATTAATAATCATCACTCTTTCGATGAGTATTATTAATTTAGTCGATGAACAAGAAAATGAGACTATCGCTAGCGAAACTCATGCTTGGGCAAATATCCTAGCCCAGAATAGCAGTCAATTTCTTGAAAGTGATAATGACAACAGTCAAAGTGCGCTAAACAGTAAACTTAAAAAATTAATTTCAACTCCCCTTATTAATCGAATACATGTATACCGTTCAAACGAAGATGGCAGCATTGAGTATTTTAGTAGTTATAATAAAAACCTTAATTTTCCAGCGATTGGCGACAAAATAGCTCAAATATCAGAATTAAGTACCATCAAGTATGAAGAAAACCACCTAGAGCTCATTGTAAAAATCACTCAAGGTCAGCATACCTTGGGATACTTATATATCCAATCTAGCCTTTCCGAAAAGCAAAACTTCATCAAAAAATTAGTCTACATTATGCTTAGCTTCTTACTTTTTGCTTTGATATTGGCTTTTGGTGTTTCACAGTGGCTATTTAATAAAACCGATCAGCCTCTAGTGAAATTAATAGAAGATATTGGACAGATTTCACAAAGTAAAAATTACACTCTTGAATTAGCTAGTCAGCCCTATAAAGAACTTGATATTCTCGCTAAAAATATCAATGTGTTGCTACTTCGCACTGACAAACATATCAACAAAATAATTGATGATCATCAATATGCCTTATCTCAGAACCAAGCATTAGAAAATAGGCTTAGTGCGAGGACTGATGCATTAAAAGAATCTAATCAAGAATTACTATCAACGTTAGAAAAACTGCATGAGTTTCAAGGGCAATTAGTTGAAACTGAGAAAATGGCTTCACTCGGCGATATGGTTGCTGGCATAGCCCATGAAGTGAACACCCCGATAGGCTTAGGTGTTACTGCTTCAAGTTTATTATCAGATAAATTGAACGAAATTAAAGTAGCCTTTGAAGATAAAACATTAAAATCTAGTCAACTAAAAAAATTCTTAACTGATGGCGTCGAAAACGTTTCAATAATATTTCGCAATTTAGAACGGGCAGCAAAGTTAATATCAAGCTTTAAAAAAGTTGCGGTTGATCAGTCGAATGCTGAGAGCAGCACTTTCAATGTGCATGATTTACTCGAAGAAATATTGCTAACACTGTCAGCTAAGCTTGTGTCTAGCAATGTCACGGTCTCTTTAATTTGCCCAGAAGAACTCAATATCAGAAGTAAATCGGGCCCTATCAACCAGATTCTCATAAACCTGATCCTAAATTCTATTTATCATGCTTTTGAAGAGGTTGGGCATGGCAAAATAACAATAAACGTCATGAATTTGAGTGACCAACTACATATTAATTATAGTGATGATGGTCAAGGTATTGATAATGCTATGAAAGCAAAGATTTTCGACCCCTTCACTACCACCAAACGTGGTAGTGGTGGTAGTGGTTTAGGCATGCATTTAGTTTACAATTTAGTTACTCAAGCACTAGATGGACATATAGTACTTGATAACGAGCCAGAGCACGGTGTGAGTTTTGATATTACTTTTCCGGTAGAAATAGCAGCAACTTAATGAAATAATGGTCTTAAAAATTGTTTTTTCAATTTCACGTGACTAATATAGTTAAATAAATGTAAATATATTACAAATAGTTCACTCATTATAATAATAATCGCAATCACCATTTAAATATTAGGTAAATTCCAACATGCAGACTTATCAAATCTTAGTTGTCGAAGATGAAGATGTTACCCGCTTTAACTTACGCAATTTATTTGAAGCAGAAGGTTACGTTGTTTTCGAAGCTGTTGATGGCAATAGTATGGCTGAGCAGCTTAGACTACACACCATTAATCTTGTCATTATGGATATTAATTTACCTGGAAAAAATGGCTTGTTATTAGCTCGTGAATTAACAGCAAATAAAGACCTAGGATTAATTTTCCTTACCGGTCGGGATAGCGATATTGATAAGATCCTTGGCTTAGAGATTGGTGCAGATGATTATTTGACCAAACCTTTTAATCCTCGTGAGTTAACCATCAGAGCGCGTAATATTTTAAGCCGTATTGGTCAAACGAGTACTGAACCCGAACAAAGTATCATGAGCTTTAATCAATGGCTTTTAGACGGAAATTCTCGTCAAATGACCAGCCCTGAGGGTGAAGTGATTGCCATACCTCGTGGTGAATTTCGTGCATTAAGCTTACTTATTAAAAATGCAGGTAAAATTATTTCACGCCAAGAATTGATAAAAGAAATGACTGGCAGAGATTTACGATCTAATGATCGTACGGTCGATGTCACCATAAGACGTTTACGTAAGCACTTTGAATTAAATCAAGAAACACCTGAGCTTATTAATACTATTCATGGTGAAGGTTATCGTTTTGTTGGTACGCTAGATTAAGCGATTTCAAGGTAAAATATTAGCAGCCCTCACAGGGCTGCTCTATCTGAGCACCAATCGAAATTCGATATTAGCCTAAAGACTCTCCAGCCATTGTTGAAAAGCAACTATTGCTTGCTTGTTCAATAACCTCAAATCCTCGAGTAGTACCGCTTTTTTTTCTGTCGACGCATCCGTTTTTTCTAGTAACTTTAGTTGCCCATGTAATTGATACATACCAACACTCGCTGCGGCGCCTTTCATTTTGTGGCAATGTTCTTGCCAGCCAGAAAGTGAATCATTGAGTTGTGCCCTTTCAATGTCGTTAAGGTAAATTTCAACCTGTTGACAATATAAAGCGAACATTTGCTCAACAATTTTTTTGCCCAAACTGTCTAAATAACCTTGAAGTAACTCCAGATCTAAATCAGGATTCGATTGTTTAGTTTCCACAAACATGCCTTTTTCTATAAAGAATAGAGGAAGCATCTATATTACCGCAGTAATAAAACTCAGACAAACTTATTGAAAGTTATGAAAAAACATATCATATAGCTATATTTTTCATCTATAGAGCAACAACAGTAATGATTACCATTAAAAAATAAGCTAGAATGTGCGCCCTTAGATCTACTCTTCATCCTTATTACAAGAAGAACTTGAAGATTAGTTAGTAATTATCGTTTAAAGTGGAGTCGAAATGACGACATCAATGCCAGATATCGCCAACCATACAACAGCTCAAACCGAAGGTACGCTTGACTGGGTCGGCATGAGTAACATTGAAATGCCTATTATGGTTGCATCAAAAGGTGAAAGTGAGCGTATGGTCTCTGCTCATATTGATGCCTTTGTGAACTTAAAAGATGCACAAGCTAAAGGCATACATATGTCGCGCCTTTATCTACTTATCGATGAATTATCTACAAGTAATGTACTTAACTTTCAAAGTTTAGTGAGCTTACTTGATGGATTTATTAGTAGTCACCAAGAATTAAGTGACCAAGCTAAAGTACAATTTTGCTTTGACTATCATTTACGTAGAAAATCATTAATCAGTGGTAAAGAAGGCTGGAAGGCTTACCCGGTAACGCTAACGGGAAACTTAAATCAAGGTAAACTCACTATCGAGCTAACCCTTGATGTACCTTATTCATCAACTTGCCCATGCTCTGCAGCTCTCGCAAGACAGTTGATTCAAAAAGCTTTTCAAGATAAATTTGCTCAACAAAGTGAATTGGCTTTAACTGATGTTCATGAGTGGTTAGGAACAACAGAAGGGATTGTAGCAACCCCTCATTCACAGCGCTCTGTTGCTGAAGTGAAAGTAAAACTTAACTCAAGTGTGAATGATTTTCCTATTACTGAAATAGTTGATCTAGTTGAAGGCTCTCTTAAAACACCAGTACAAGCTGCAGTTAAACGTGAAGATGAACAAGAATTTGCTCGTCTAAATGGTCAAAACTTAATGTTTTGTGAAGATGCTGCTCGCCGATTACAGCATAGTTTAAATCAGACCAATCAATTTGATGATTTCTGGCTTAAAATAAACCATTTAGAATCACTCCACGCTCATGATGCTGTCAGTATCACGACCAAGGGTATCAAAAATGGCTATCAGCCATAATAATAGCTAAATACTATTATTGAATTAAAGCCAATAGTGTTCCCACTATTGGCTTTTTTATGCCTATAACTTAATTGCAAGGAAAACATCAGCGTCCGAAGTCATTTAAACAGCGTAGATATTAGATACCTTTCGTAATATTACACACCTAGAAACAGTATTTGCTTCATTACTTTTCCCCTGTACAAAAAAAAACAACTATCAAAAATAACAATCAGAGAAAAAACAATCTCTTGATAAAGTTACCTTCTAATATTCAATTACGACTCAGTACAGCCATCAGAATGCCTGACGAGCAAAAGCTCTATTTTAATTGACCTTTACTGAAGAACTGGGTAGTGTTGATAGGTCCACTTACTTAAAAAGAGGTGTATTTATGCATTTTTTCCATGCCTTTATTCTTTTTACCTGTCCTGTAAGTAAGTTGGTTTATTATTAGGAGAAAAACATGCAACTTTATGATCATAGCGTCCAAAAAGACAACTGTGGTTTTGGTCTAATTGCCCATCAACAGGGTGAAACCAGTCACAAACTAATTAAGACCGCCATTTCCGCTTTAGATCGTATGCAACATCGTGGCGGTATCGCCAGCGATGGTAAAACAGGTGACGGTTGTGGCCTGTTATTACAAAAACCAGACAGTTTTTTTCGCGCCGTAGCTGCCGATAATAACTGGAAGCTTGGTAAAAAATACGCTGTTGGCATGATATTCCTAAGTACAGACCCTATTGAAGCCGCGCTTTCTAAAAAAATATTAGAAGAAGAGTTATCAAATGAATGCTTAACGTTAATAGGCTGGCGCACGGTTCCTGTCGATACATCAGTATTAGGTGAGATCGCCTTAGGTAATTTACCTACAATAGAGCAAGTATTTATTGATGCTCCTCCAGGCTGGAGAAACTTAGAATTAGAGCGCCGTTTGTATATGGCGCGTCGTCGTGCTGAAAAGCGTATTACTGACGAAAAGTTTTATGTCGCAAGTTTGTCTTGCTTGGTAACAATCTATAAAGGGCTGATGATGCCTGTAGATTTGCCTAATTTTTATTTAGATTTAGCTGATATTCGCATGCAGAGTTCCATCTGCGTATTCCATCAGCGCTTTTCAACCAATACCTCGCCACAATGGCATTTAGCGCAACCTTTCCGCTACCTAGCACATAATGGTGAAATCAACACAATTAACGGTAATCGACAATGGAGTCGAGCGAGAACTCATCGCTTTAAATCGCCATTATTGCCTGATCTACAAGATGCTGCTCCTTTTGTTGGCCAAACGGGGTCTGATTCATCCTCTTTAGATAACATGCTGGAACTCTTTTTAGCGGGCGGTATGGATCTATACCGTGCTATGCGTTTATTAATGCCACCAGCATGGCAAAACAGTCCCTTAATGGATGATGATTTGCGTGCCTTCTATGAATTTAACTCTATGCACATGGAGCCGTGGGACGGTCCTGCTGGTGTAGTAATGACTAACGGGCGTCATGTTGCCTGTAATCTTGATAGAAACGGTTTACGCCCTGCCCGCTATGTTATCACTCGTAATGGTTTTATTACCCTTGCCTCAGAAGTAGGTATTTGGGATTACGGTGAAGATGAAGTAGTAGAAAAAGGTCGTGTTGGCCCTGGTGAAATGCTCGCTATTGATACCTACACAGGTAAAATTTCTCATTCTGCCGATATTGATAATAATTTAAAAGAGCGTCATCCATATAGAGAATGGTTAACTAAAAACATTCGCCGTTTAATCCCTTTTGATGAACTTGAAGCAAACTTGATCGGACAACGTGTATTTTCTGATGCTGAGATGAATCAGTACCACAAAATGTTTAACTACAGCTATGAAGAAATTCAACAAGTTATTAAAACATTAGCGGAAAATGGTCAAGAAGCGACAGGCTCTATGGGAGATGATACTCCTATGGCCGTACTATCAAGCCAAACGCGTACTTTATATGACTATTTCCGCCAGCAATTCGCGCAAGTAACAAACCCGCCAATTGACCCATTGCGTGAGCGTTATGTTATGTCACTAGGTACTTGTATTGGTCGTGAACACAATGTATTTAACGAAACATCGGGCCATGCCGATCGTATGTTATTTTCTACGCCAGTACTGATGTATACCGGTTTGAAACAACTACGCGATTTAGATCCTGAGCATTATCGTTCTGACACATTAACGCTGAGTTTTGATCCGAACGAAGGTTTAGAAGCGGCCATAAGACGTTTATGTGATGAATCAGAAACTCTTGTTCGCAACAGTGGCACTGTTATTTTGGTGTTATCAGATAGAAATATTCAACCAGGTTTACTCGTTATTCCTGCAGCTATGGCTGTTGGCGCGGTACAAAAACGTTTAGTCGATCAACAGTTACGTTGTGACTCAAACATTATTGTAGAGACTGGCTCAGTACGTGACTCTCATCAATATGCGGTATTACTTGGCTTAGGTGCCACTGCAATATATCCCTATTTAGCTTTTGAAACGATTGAACAATTAGTTGAACAAAAGCAAATTAATTTATCGGCTCGCGATGCTATCGTCAACTATCGAGAAGGTATCAATAAGGGCTTATTAAAAATACTCTCTAAGATGGGTATTTCAACCATTGCCAGTTACCGTTGTGCCGGTTTATTTGAAGTAATCGGTTTAAATGAAGATATCATGGCGCTTTGTTTTAGTGATTTACCAAGCCGCATTAAAGGTGCTGATTTTAATGATATTCAGCAAGATGCAATCAACTTAACGCGTAAAGCATTTTTACCTCATCAAAAAGTGAATCATGGCGGTTTACTAAAATATGTTCATGGCGGTGAGTACCATGCATTTAATCCTGATGTGGTTAACTATTTACAACGCGCAGTACAAAATGGTGATTATAATGATTATCGTAAATTTGCCGATGAAGTTAACCAGCGCCCAGTAGCCACTATTCGTGATTTATTGAAACTTAGAGACGACTGCGATCCTATCGAACTCGATCAGGTGGAATCTGAAGGTGAAATGTTCAAACGTTTCGATAGTGCCGCTATGTCCATTGGTGCACTTAGTCCAGAAGCACATGAAGCTTTAGCTATTGCGATGAACCGCTTAGGTGGTTATTCAAACTCTGGTGAAGGGGGTGAAGATGAACGTCGTTTTGGCACAGTTAAAAATTCGCGAATTAAACAAATTGCCTCAGGGCGTTTTGGTGTAACACCGCATTACTTAGTTAATGCTGATGTTTTACAAATTAAAGTAGCACAAGGGGCAAAACCCGGTGAAGGTGGCCAATTACCTGGTGATAAAGTATCACCATTAATTGCGAAATTACGTTACTCAGTACCTGGCGTAACCTTAATTTCTCCGCCACCACATCATGACATTTACTCTATTGAAGATTTAGCTCAACTTATTTTTGACTTAAAACAAGTAAATCCAAAAGCGGTTGTTTCAGTGAAATTAGTCTCCGGCCCTGGGGTTGGTACTATTGCTTCAGGTGTTGCGAAAGCCTATGCAGATTTCATTACCATTTCAGGTTATGACGGCGGTACTGCAGCAAGTCCACTTACGTCAGTCAAATATGCCGGCTGTCCTTGGGAATTAGGTTTAGCAGAAGCCCATCAATCTTTAGTAACCAATGGTTTACGTCATAAAGTACGCTTGCAAGTTGATGGTGGTTTAAAAACCGGTGTTGATATTGTTAAGGCCGCTATTTTAGGTGCTGAGAGCTTTGGTTTTGGTACTGCCCCTATGGTAGCACTAGGTTGTAAGTTCCTACGCATTTGTCATCTAAATAACTGTGCTACAGGTGTAGCAACCCAAGATGAAGTACTACGCGAGCAGTTCTTTAAAGGCTTACCTGATCAAGTAATGAATTACTTTAAATTTATTGCCCGTGAAGTACGTGAGATCCTTGCTAGTGTTGGCGTAAAGAGTTTAACTGATATTATCGGTAGAACTGACTTATTAGTCCAAATTGATGGACTTACTTCTAAACAGAGTAAACTCGATTTATCACCAATAATCGCACCTGTAGTTGCCGGTGAAAATACCGCACTTCATCAAACAGAAGAAAACACGGCCTTTGATAAAGGTCAGTTAAATCAGAAGATTTTAGCTGCCGCTAGTGATGCTGTGTCTTATAGCAAAGGTGGAGAATACCGCTTTCCCATTCAAAATACTGATCGCTCTGTCGGAGCAACATTATCTGGTGAAATTGCGCGTCATCATGGCGATCAAGGTATGGCTTCTTCTCCGATTACCATACATTTATCAGGTACTGCCGGACAAAGTTTTGGTGTTTGGAACGCAGGCGGCTTAAACATGATTCTAACCGGTGATGCCAATGATTATGTCGGTAAAGGTATGGCGGGTGGTAAACTGACAATAAAACCACCTGTTGGTGTTGAGTATGCTAGCCATAAAACAATGATCATGGGTAATACTTGTCTCTACGGTGCTACTGGCGGTAAGTTATTCTCTTCCGGCCGCGCTGGTGAACGTTTTGCTGTACGTAACTCAGGTTGTCATGCCGTTATTGAAGGCACTGGTGATCATGCTTGTGAGTACATGACTGGTGGTATAGTTACTATACTAGGAGATACAGGTGTTAACTTTGGTGCAGGCATGACTGGTGGTTTCGCATACGTATTAGATGAAACAGGTGACTTAGATGTTCGCCTGAACAAAGAGTCTATCGAAATGCTGGCCATTGAAGACTTAACCATTCACCAAGAACATTTACGTGGCATTATCAATCAACACTTTGAAGAAACGGGTAGCTTACGCGCCCATGAAATGCTTCATGACTTTGACCGATATGCCCCATTATTTAAACTGATTAAACCGACAGCTACCGATGTAAAGACCTTATTAGGTCACCGTAGTCGTTCAAGTGCTGAACTTCGTGTCCAAGCACAATAATTGGTAAGAATTGAGGATTTAAATAATGAGCAAAAATGTTTATCAATTTATTGATGTAAAACGCATAGACCCAGCAAAGAAGTCGATTAGTGAACGTAAAATCAACTTCGTTGAAATTTACCAACCTATGGGTAATGAACAAAGTGCGGGTCAAGCTGACCGCTGCCTAGACTGCGGTAACCCCTATTGTGAGTGGAAATGCCCCGTGCATAACTACATTCCACAATGGCTTGAATTAGTCACTGAAAATCGTATCTTTGAAGCGGCTGATTTATGTCATGAAACCAATAGCTTACCTGAAATGTGTGGTCGAGTTTGTCCACAAGATAGATTGTGTGAATCGGCTTGTACCTTAAACGATGAATTTGGTGCAGTAACCATAGGTAATATTGAAAAACATATTACTGATACTGCTATTGCGCAGGGTTGGAAGCCTGATTTATCTCACGTAGTAAAAACAGGCAAACGTGTTGCGGTAATTGGTGCTGGCCCTGCAGGTATCGCCTGTGCTGACGTATTAACTCGTAACGGTGTTGATGTTGTTGTTTATGACAGACACGCGCAGATTGGTGGCTTACTTACTTTTGGTATTCCATCATTCAAATTAGAAAAAGATGTTATTCAAACTCGCCGTGAAATTTTAGAAGGCATGGGCATAGAGTTTCGCTTAAATATTAATGTCGGCACTGATATTAGCTTTAAAGACATCAGTGAAGAATATGATGCTATCTTCCTAGGCTTAGGTACTTATAAGGATATGAGTGGTGGCTTTGACAATGAAGAAGCTAAAGGCGTTTATAATGCATTAGATTTCTTAATTGGTAATACTCAGAATTTAATGGGCATCACTAAAGCGGATAATGCTCAAGTTAAACCTTATGTAAATTTCAAAGATAAAAAAGTCATTGTATTAGGTGGTGGTGATACTGCCATGGATTGTGTCCGTACCTCTATTAGGCAAGATGCAACAAGCGTGACTTGTGCATATCGTCGCGATGAAGCGAACATGCCAGGCTCGCCACGCGAAGTTCAAAATGCCAAAGAAGAAGGCGTGAAATTTGAGTTTAACCTTCAACCGCTAGATCTGTCTCTTATACACATCTGACGCTGCC
>OJBR01000388.1_pt1 | contig 20970 bp, 17 predicted proteins | sample 1591161 | NCBI WGS metagenome assembly OJBR01 (sample SAMN05416803, study PRJEB24817) | seawater metagenome | isolation source: Sea water | place: Canada:Atlantic | collected 2013-07
ACGAGATCTAGTACGGTCTCGTGGGCTCGGAGATGTGTATAAGAGACAGCTGCAGTACTAACTAAAAGTGTAAGGTCGGTTCCTATTTTCTAGCCACTAAATGAACCGTACTGGTTGAACGCTCTAAAAATGCTCCTTCACAGTAAGCAAAATAATAAAGCCATAAACGTTTAAAGGTTTCATCATAATCATGCTGAACCAAGTCCAACCATGATGCCAAAAAGTTATCTCGCCAATGCGCTAATGTTTTAGCGTAATCAAGCCCGATATCATCTAGGGATTCTACAACCAACTCACTGTGATCGGTTAGGTTTTGGGTTAACACATTAACTGACGGTAAAAAGCCACCGGGGAATATATATCGCTGGATAAAATCAACGTTATTTTTGTAATAGTCAAAACGTTGATCGGCAATGGTAATTGATTGAATAAGTAACTTACCACCAACTTTTAATCTGTCATTGCACTGCTTAAAGAAACTAGGTAAAAAGTCATAACCAACCGCTTCTATCATTTCAATAGAAACCACTTTATCAAAAACGCCCGTTAAATTGCGATAATCCTCTTTAAGTAAGGTGATTTTGTCTGTTAAGCCCAATTTCTCTATTCGAGCTTGTGCATAGGTATGTTGTGCATCAGAGATTGTCGTTGTGGTTACACGACAGCCATAATGCGTTGCTGCGTATATTGCTAAGCCACCCCAACCGGTACCTATTTCCAGTAAATGATCATTTTCATTTAATGATAGTCGCTGACAAATAGTAGCTAACTTATGTTGTTGAGCTTCATCTAATGAAGCGTCTGCTGTAGGATAAATAGCAGAAGAATACATCATATCTGGGTCTAAAAATCGTGTGTATAATTCATTACCTAAATCATAATGAGCTAAGGTATTACGCTTTGAACCTGATTGGGTATTTCTATTTTGCCAATGACTGACTGTATTCTTCAACCTATTCAACCATGATTTATTTGCTTCTAGATTATCCGTTTGTTGCTGCGCTCTGGCGAAAATTCTAATGACATTGGTTAAATTGGGACTACTCCATTTACCGTCAATAAAAGCCTCTGCTGCGCCAATACTCCCGCCTTTGACAAAGTCGCGATAAACACTCGGATCATGGATATGTATTTTACCTTTAATACTTTGTTCACTAACCGTTTCAGGGAAATGCGAATGAATAGAGCCTTCAACAATCTCTAATTGACCATAGGTAAGTTTCGAGAAAATGTTTAACACTAATGTGCGGCAACGTTTATCTAACCAGTTAGCCGCTTTTAGTACTCGAACCCCTTCAATATTTTCCATTTTTATTCCCCTTCTTAAATTCAAGCGTTAAAAGTAATCAACTAACCTGGTTTTTGATAACCAATAAAAGGCACACGTTTAACGAATAACTTTAATGCTTGCCAATAAATAGTTACTACTACTTTCATTGTCATAACGGGCAACTGTACCCAAATACGCAATAAACTGGTTTTAGTGAAGGGTTTTCTTCTCATCACTAAACTTGCATCAAATAACTTACTTACATTGCCGCTTTCGTCATTAACTCGTTTGTTTTCAATTTTAACCAGCAACTTATCATCGCCATTACTTGGTGGTGTAACCTGCCAAAAGTAAGTCATTGCTAAGTCCATAAAAGGTGAAACTTGAAACATTTTTTTCGTGGTTTTATCACCCTCTGCTTTTAACAAATCTACTAAGTAATAATGCCGCTCATTCCAAGGTGTATTACTGACTTCTGCTAACATTTGTGTACATTTATTATCTTGGTCATAGCAAAAGTAAAAATTGGCTGGACTAAAATAAATACCAAAACACCTCACTTGCACCAACATAACAATTTTTCTTATATCTTCATGGCCATTTAACTGCTGTACTTTCATCTTTATACGATCGTTTAAAGAAAGTGGATCACTGGTTACACTTTTTTTTAGAGAGTCTTTTAAATTATCTTGTAGAGGGTCTTTTAAATAATCTTTTTCAACAAAACGTAATGGTCGATACCATGAAAAGCCAAAAACACCAAAGCCACCCTGAGCCTTTTCGACATCCGCAACATCGAGCGCCAACATAAATAGACGGTAATCAAAGCTGTGCTTTTTCGGGCTAAAGCGTCGGTGCATAACCTTACCGAGATAAATATGGCTATTACTAAATGAATTAGACATGTTAATCATTTTCACCTAAATAACAGTCAAACCGTTCAGCCACCTCAACGGCACTTCTTACACCGTCTTCATGAAAACCACTATGCCAATAAGCACCAGCAAAATGGGTATGATTAACACCACAAATAATATGTCTTTGCTGTTGAGCTTTTATCGAATCGGCCGAAAAAACTGGATGGTGATAAGTGAACTCCCTTAATATTTCTTTGGGGTCTATGTCATCTTTTTGATTTAAGGTAACGCAAAAAGTGTGCTTACTTTGAATACCCTGCAATATATTCATATTGTAAGTAACGCTAGCAGCTTTATTACGATCTCGGCTCAATTGATAATTCCAACTTGCCCAGGCTTTTTTGCGTTTAGGTAATAATTTTTCATCAGTATGGAGTACAACCGTGTTTGCACTATAAGGCATTGAAGATAAAACCAAATTTTCATCTTGGCTTGCATCACCTAATAAGGCGAGTGCTTGATCAGAATGACACGCAATAACCACTTCATCAAATGTTTGACTAGCCGCATCTGCAAAATGTAGATGTACTTTATCATCGCTTCGAGTAATGCTCGTAATATTGGCATTAACGTTAATATTATTCTTAAAAGGCGCGCACAATGGTGTTAAGTAGCTGCGGGAGCCATTTGGAATGACATACCATTGCGGTCTATCCGCGATATTTAATAAGCCATGATTATGGAAGAACTTAACAAAAAATGTAAATTCGAAATCTTCCATTTGTGCTAATGAACTAGACCATATTGCTGCGCCCATTGGCAAAATGTAATGCTCTGAAAAAAAGTCACTAAAGTTATGTTCAGTTAGAAATGCACCTAAGGTTAAGCCATCAATATACTTATCTTGCTGATAAATTCTTTTGCATAATTTGTTGAAGCGTAATATTTCTTTTACTAATAACCAGAAGGTTGGTTTGAAAATATTTCGTCGTTGGGCAAATAACGTATCTAAATTATGACCATTGTATTCCATGCCTGACTGGCGATTGTGAACCGAAAAGCTCATTTCAGTGGAAATCTTACCAATAGCTATTTCATCTAACAACGCTAAGAAATTAGGGTAGGTTCTATCATTAAAGACAATAAAACCGGTATCTATTGCAAATTTCTCCCCTGACTTTTCTATATCAACGGTTGCAGTATGACCACCAATACAGTCATTTTTCTCAAATACGGTAACTTTATGCTTTTTTGATAATAAATAAGCAGTAGTTAATCCGGAAATACCGGAGCCAATAATGGCAAAATGCTTCATGCTTGATCTTCCCTAGTGTGACTCTTGCTGTCGTTATCATTTTTAGTAATAACTTTTCTGGTAATAAGCGACTGCCATAAAGACGAAGGTAAAAAAGAAAATAGTTTCATAATAAGCGTTAGTCGCTTGGGGAAATGTAGATATTTTTTTCGCTTTTCAATACCAATCAGCATACGACTCGCGGCTTGTTCGCTGGTCAGCATAAAAGGCATCGCAAAGTCATTTTTATCCGTTAAAGGTGTGCTAACAAAACCAGGGTGCACTAAAGTAACGTCGATATCATGCTCAACTAAATCAAGTCGTAAACTATTAGCTAAATAGTCCATCCCTGCCTTTGATGCTCCGTAAGCTTCACTGCGCGGAAAGGGTAAAATAGTAGCACTTGAACTGACAAAAACGACTTGCCCGCCCTTTTTCACTTTAGGTAAAAAATATTGTAGTAGCGCACCCAAGGATGAAAGATTGGTATTGATGATATTAGAAAACAACTCGCCATCAAAATGCTTAACATCATCAATATAGCGACAATCTCCGGCATTTAAAATGAGTATATCTAGTTCATTTATATCTTGTGCTGCCGTCGCTATTTCTGCTGGCTCAGTGATATCAAATAAACAGGTCTTATAAGAGCGTGACTCCAGTAGGGCCATTTTTTCTGGGTTTCGACCGCAGGCAATTACGTTTTCACCTTGATTGGTGTACTTTTCAAATAACGCCAAGCCAATGCCTGATGTTGCCCCTGTGATTAAAACATTTTGAATGGCCATTAGTTTGCCGCCTTAGTTTTTATCCACTTAGTAAGCTTGCCGAGTATAGGCAGCTGCTCATAAAGCATTGCACCTAAATCAAGGAAGTCTCTATGGTAAATAACCTTACCGCCTTCCCCCTTAATATGTGAGGTACCAATAACTGTCACCACTTTACCTTTGTTGAGCTTAGGGTGTTGATAAGTCATGGTCCAAAATAGTGAAGCTTGCGAATCTTGCCAAATCACCTCATCAATAACAAACTTACACGAAGTAAGGTTTTGATAGAGATTTTGAAAATACTGATATAAATCGTCAAAGCCTTCCACTGTGTGCAAGGGATCAGTAAAGGTGACATTTTCATGGTAAATAGTGTCTAATAATTTCAGACTTTCTTTCGATAGTTTTTGATAAACAAGCACAAAATTACTAAGCCACAAAGGTGAACCTCGAAGGGTGTGCTCTAACGTTTTAATTTCCATTACACTACCTTAATGACAATACTATAATTATTAATCTATCTTTTCTTTACACTTTATAAAAAGCTAATGCTTTTAACCTAGCCTCTTTGTGTTCAACAATCGCTGGCCAATAGGTATTTAGTTCATTATCTTTAATAAACTGATGAGGGAAATGAATTGCCTTATCAGAAATATTGTTAAGCTCTGGTATATATTTACGTATGAAAATGCCCTTTGGATCAAAACGTTCGCTTTGTCTAATCGGATTAAAAATTCTAAAATAAGGTTGTGCATCACAACCAGTGCTAGCCGCCCACTGCCAGCCGCCATTATTTGAGGCTAAATCACCGTCAATTAGGTGCTGCATGAAATACTTTTCACCTAATCGCCAATCAATGAGTAAATGTTTGGTTAGAAAGCTCGCCACTACCATACGGAGGCGATTATGCATCCAGCCTGTTTGATTAAGTTGTCTCATTGCAGCATCAACGATAGGGTAGCCAGTTCTGCCCTGACACCACGCATCAAATAACTCAGCATCGTTATGCCACAGCATCTCTTGATAGTTTTCTTTATAACACTGATGTTTACATAATCGTTGTTCATGAAAAAGCAGGTGGCGATAAAACTCTCGCCAAATAATCTCATTCAACCATGAAAATTCTTCACTGTCTGAGGCGACTAACAAATCGGGATATTTATTAAGTAATAATCTAAGTACAAAACGAGGACTTATAACACCTGCAGCCAAATAAGGTGAAATCCCCGATGTACCTTTAATCGATGGTATATCGCGATTAAGTTTGTAAGTGCTTATTTTTTCTTGGTAAAAATTTGGCAGTATTTGCTGCTCAAAAACAGTTGCTAGTGGCCAGGTACTAGAAATACTTTCTTGTTCTTCTTCATGAGCATCAGCCTTGTTGACCACTGACGATTTAGCAGATACTTTGCCTAAATACTCAAAGCCGCCCTGTTGAACATAGGTTAACCAAGCACGCTTAAACGGTGTAAAAACTTTATACATAATACCCGACTGATTTAGCACTTTGCCTTTTGGTACAATTACGTCTGCTTCAAATAGGGTTAATGGAATACCGTTAGCCTTTAATTCTAAACATAAGGCTTTGTCTCGTTGTTGTTCATTAAATTCAACCTCACTATTAGCTACAACTTCAGTAATATTATGCTGTTTACAATAGCTATTTAAATACGTTTTTTGTTGAGAAAAGTTATCGAGTGTTATCAATTCGAGTTCGATATTTAATAGCGCGAGTTCTTTCACAAGGGCATGAGCGTGTCGCTTTATAAAATCTATCTTTATCGGCGACCAATCATGTTGTTGCCATTGTTGTTCACAGATAAAAAAGATAGCTTTCGCAGGTATTGCGAAATCATGATGATTTGTAGAGTTACGACTAAGGAAATAGTGTAATGCAGGATTGTCGTGTGTTCGAAGATCATTACGGAGCCAAAGTAACAAGCGGGATCCTTATGTGCCCGGTTAAAGGCATCACAGAAGAGGAATTAAAAGTATGGGCGACTGAGCGACTAATCTATTTAGCAGAAAAGCTAAAGTTAATATGAGTCGGTTAGTAAGCGTATCTCAATCTTAATTTATCAGGGTAAGGTGATAAGTACGCTTGCTTTGTTAAATAGTCTTTTGGGTGATTAAGTAGATAATGTTTAATTAACGTTAAAGGCGCCATTAACGGGATGAGTCCCTCGCGATAAGCATCAATTTGCTCGCACAACTCTTGTCTTTCATTCGCTTGTAAGTGCTTTGAAAAATACCCTTGAATATGCGCGAGTGTATTAGCATGTTTTTTACGTGTCGCTATAATTTTAAGGGCGGTCATTAACCCTAAAATATATTCATCCGCCACCTCATCAAGAGGTAAATCAGCTCTTGCTAATAATTGCCCTAGTTCTTTGTAGGCGATTAAATCGTGACTCATCACTGTATATTTATAATGGCTATGAAAGGTGGTTAACTTGTGCTTAGTTAAACCTGACTCAACAACCGTTTGCCAATGTTTATAAGCAAACACTCTAGCTACAAAATTTTCACGAAGTAAAGGATCGTTCAGGCGGCCATTTTCTTCACAAGGTAATAACGGGTTAGCATCCATAATTTCTTTGGCAAAAGCACCCACACCTTTTGAGGGTAGTGAATTCCCTTCAGGACTATAAATCTTAACTCTTTCCATGCCGCAACTTGGGCTTTTAGCACAGAATATGTAGCCACTTAACGATTTAGTCATACTGGCTACTTTTTTCCCATACGCTTTTAATGCATCGGTAACATCGCCACTGCCATCTTTTTGAGAAACATGAATAACATCATCACGCTTTATTTGACGAATAGTTGGTCTAGGGATAGGTAATCCAACAGCAACTTCAGGACAAAATGATTTATATGAGACATGTTCTGAAAATTCTTTAATACAAAAGTGAGACGGTTTATTACTGGCATCAAAACGAACCTTTTCACCAATTAAACAAGCACTAATTCCAATTTCGATATCTTTCTTATCCACTGAATAAATCATAATTCTTTCCTTCTAATTTCTGATTTTACTTTAATTATAGCTTAAGTATTAATAGCTTACAGAGCTAGTAAATGAAAGAGCCTATTGGATTAAGTAATTTATTTATGCCTTGGGTAAAGTGTAATGCATCATTAGCAACGGTATAACAAAGACAACCATTGGTAGAAATGGGATGATGCTGATGAGAGCTATCAAGCATGATAAAGTCTCCTTTTACATATTCACCACTTTCATCATGAAATGATCCCGCCAATAACACGGTTAGCTCAAACCCTTTGTGTGTATGCTCTGGTACCCCTCCACCTGGTTGTATGTGTAATAAGCTCGTATGAATTTCGTTTTCATTAAGTTGAATTCGTGCTCGTGTTAATTTACCAATATGAGCATGTTTACCCAGCTCCATGCTATTTAGTGCAGTTGGAATCGTGTATATTTTATCATCAAAACTAATAGTTTTTTCTACTTTAGGTAGAGCAATAGAGATATCTGAAGATTGAACAATTTCATCTATCATGTGATCAAAATCTATTGCTGCGACCGCATCTAATGCTTCATTATCATCAACAATAAATCGGTCAAGGTATTCTTCTTCAAAGCTAGTTTCAGCAACTTGTTCGGTAAATTGAGCAATGGTTTGTTGACAGACAGGACACATGTCCGCGTGTATCGCGACACCAGCAGATAAAGATGCAGGTAAATCACCATTGACAAATGCCTTGATAAGCTCAAATTTTGGGTGATGATTAATCATGTTCTTCTCCTAACTGTACTTTAAGTTTTCCTAAGGCTAATCGTAATCGAGATTTAACAGTTCCCAGTGGTAAATTTAGATGCACAGCTAACTGCTCTTGTGACATTTCCCTAAAGTAAAACCCTTTTACTACATCTTGCTGAGCTTGTGGTAATTCTTCGATAACACTTAACAAATTAGCATGCTCTAAGTGGTCATCAAAAACTTCGGCTTCACTACTCATTTTTTCTGCTATAGGCCAAATATCATCACTAAGGTTATCTTCTTTATTACCTTGTATTTTCCTAAGCATATCGAAGGTAATATTACGCATTACCGTGTAGACCCAAGTGGTTGCCGCCCCCTTCTCTTGGTTGAATAAGTGTGCTTTTCTCCAGACATTACTCATAGTGTCTTGCACTACTTCATTGGCTTGTGCTTCATTCGGAAATTTACCACGGGCGATACGTAGAATTTTAGGCGCAAAAAACTGAAACAAATGAGTAAAAGCTTCTTTGTCTCGATTCGAAGCAACAGACTCAAGCCATTGGCAAAGTTGTGGGTGATTTATTTTATCTGACATACTAGTAGATTTAGCACTTGTCGGTCTGCTTAGCAAGTTAGTCTGCATTGCTTTGTCCTACTATTTATTTAAACATGTCAGGTTATACGGTCAAATAAGTGTCAGGATCACTTTAGATTGAAATTATTTTAAAACTTTTTCAAGAGCAGTTAAAAATTAACGATAAAATGATTAACAAACAGAAAACTATTTAAGGATAACTGATTCAACAAACGCTTCTGCTTCCTTGAAACTATAACTAAAAACAAAATCATTTTTTACATTTAACTCAATAGGTAGTATTTCTATCCACCTTGCTAACACCCAATGGCTATCGTTTAGACCTTTATTTGGATATAAATCATTAAGACTTTTGTTCTCTGAAAAAACACTCGCTAATGAGGTAGATAACTCTCCAATAACCTTATCTACTTGTATTTCGGACCAATGTGCGATGCAGTTAACATCACCAAAATATAAATTGTTTTTGTCATGCGTAATGTTTTCAATAACGACCAGAGATTTACACTTAACATCAATTTCTAAAATACCATCATCGCCTCGGTCAAAATTAATAATTTCGACCCAACTGCCCCACGGCGTACTAGTAGAACTTTCATTTTCACTTATATTTTTATCTTGAAGCCAAACAACAAAACCTTGCCCTGAAGAAGCAGTACTGACCATTTTTAAATACCGTGGTTCAAATATGCGTAACTTAGTGACTCCTCCTGGCAGCAAGAACACAGGCAATGGAAATATTGGTAAAGTAGCATTTATTTTTTTCATAAGAATATCACTTTTGAGTTTATAACTATTCATACGTAAAAAATCACTAAACGATCAATGTGATACCAATTCAAGTAAGTTTTTCTTCTCATAGCTATTTTTAAAAACCTTAGAGGCAAGGCATTGATTGAATATAATGGTTTATCAGGAGAATAACTCCTGCATTATCCAATAACACCATCCATGTAGCGTCCTTATCAACATGAACAGCGCGGCATCTAAACTTTTACTTTCTATTTGGTATTACCCAAAAAAAAACCTCTGAAGACAGAGGCTGGTGGTCGGTAATATTAATCAACCCCTTTGCGTTGTAAAAGCAAGAACAATTAACCAACCAAAAACAAATAACTAAAAACCAGGAGTAAATCGGGAAACTATTCCATGATCACGGTATCAATAACATGGATAACACCGTTTGTTGTGTAGATATCAGAGATTACGACTTTAGCTCCTCCAATCATTAACATGCCCGTATCAGCATCAACACTCACATCAATCATGACATCCGATGCTGTGGTTAATGAACGTCCATTTTTTGCATAAGCATCTGTAGAACTTAAGCTACTTTCACCCACAACATGAGTTAATAAAACTTTAGTAAGCATCTCAGTGTCTGCTAATAAAGCGGTTAAAGCTTCACTGTTAATCTTATCAAAGGCGGCATTAGTTGGAGCAAAAACAGTAAACATAGCATCTTCGTTTGATAAAGTAGTCACTAAATCAGCAGCAGTAAGTGCGGTGACTAGGGTAGAAAAATTATCCGGGTCTGCCAAAGCGACTTCAACAATATTCAATGTCGGCGTATCCATCATTGCGGGAGGCATAATCACGTTATCAATTAAGTGAACAACACCATTTGCAGCCATTACATTAGCAGCACTTACCTTAGCGCCATTAATGAAAAGCATACCATCAGTGAACGATACAGCGGCTTTGCTCGCATTCGCCATTTCTGCCATGTTATTCATAGATTGAGCTAAACTAATCGCGCCATCAGAAAGTACTTCGCCGGCAATAACGTGATACAGCAATATGTTACTCAGTTGCTCGCTAGTTAATCCTTCAATAGTGCCAGCGGGTAATTTAGCAAAAGCAGCATTAGTGGGCGCAAAAACAGTGTAATTATTATCAAGGTTAGCTAAAACGGTATCTAATCCTGTTGCTTGCAACGCGGAAACAAGTGTTGATAAATCACTGTTGCTACTAGCAATATCAACTAAGCTCATGCTCGGTTTGGGTAATGCCACATCACCAATAATTACCGCATCTATCACATGGATAATGCCGTTGGTTGTATAAATATCTTTCATCACAACATTGGCACCACCAAACAATAGCTTATCTGTGTCCATGTTGATGTTAAGTGCTATTTTAGCCATACCCGCGGTATCAACCATATTGCCACTCAAGGCGAAGGCATTAACCGAATTTACAGCTACATCTGCAATCACATGCTGAAGCAATACTTTTGTTAAAGCATCGGTGTCACCTAATAATGCAGTCAAGGTAGCAGGTGCAATTAAGGCAAAAGCGGCATTAGTTGGAGCAAAAACAGTAAATGTTGCGTCTTCGTTTGACAAAGTAGTCACTAAATCTGCAGCAGTTAGCGCTGCAACTAAGGTAGAAAAATTATCAGGGTCTGCTAGTGCAACTTCGACAATATTTGCTGTTGGCTCGATCATATCTGCAGGTGGCAGTAAAACAGCATCGATAACGTGAATAATACCGTTATCCGTTTGAATGTTCGTAGTGATAACGGTAGCAGTATTTACCAATAACTTATCACCATCAAGTGATAAACCTACAGCATCACCATTAACCATATCAACAGTTGTGCCAGCTAATGCAATGGCTGCTGCGGCGTCAACTTCACCACTAATAACATGATAGGTTAAAATATCTGATAACTTATCAGTATCAGCAAGAAGCGCATCAATAGTATCTTGTCCTAATAGAGCAAAGGCTTTATCTGTTGGCGCAAAAACAGTAAATTTAACACTGGTATCTGCCAAGGTCGTATCAAGCCCTGTAGCTTGTAAAGCAGCAACTAACGTAGTGAAACCGCCATTATTAACAGCAGCATCAACAATCGTAGTAGGTGCAACTACGTCTTGTATCACTTGTTCAATTTTGTCATTATCGTTGTCATTGCAACCTTGTAATAAGAACACACTTAATACGGTTACACTTAGTATTTTAAAATATTTCACTTGCTTACCCTCATTAATTAAGTACAACTGAACTTACGTACAAAAAACAAACAAAGATCAATATTGATTGATAAATAAACTTATATTTTTAGCAGTGATCTTTTACACAACTAAAGCGTATTATTTAGGCTAAATTTAAAAGCTTTGAAGTCTGAATATCATCGTTGATCCTGATACCTCATCACTAGAACTAAATATCGCTAACTCGAAATCATAAGTAAGTTCGCACCAAAGGTAATGAATAAGAAATTTACTGCTGTGAGGAGGGCCATTACAAAGAGTATTACTATAAGGAAGTATTGGTACAGGAAAGTATGGCTATAGAGTTTTTATTTAGTATAAATATACCTAAAAGATATTACGCATCTACAAAGCAAGCTTTAATCTACGTTGTATAAGGTTGTGCTTATGTTTCTTTACCACTTGGACATTGTTGTACTTGTGCTTGTTTATCAAAAAACAAAGTTATCTCTGCCACCTTAACGCCTAACTTACTCATTGACGTTTTATTCATGACTCGAGACTCATCAAGTTGGTACATCCAGTCATCCATAGACACTTGATACGTTTCATCTTCAACAACCAAAGACAACTCGTATTGAAACTGAAAGGCAAAACCCTGATGTTTGCCAATGGCTGTTCCAACAACATCTTCAGCTTGTCCTTCATAGCTACCATCTATTTTTTTAGATAACTGCCAGTTGCGATAAGTTATCTCTCCATCACTAAAATAAAACTTTTCAGCAAGAACGCCATTATTACCTTGCCATGACCCTTCTATCTCAACACAAAATCGCCTACTCACCTTATTAGAATAATCCTGCACCATACCCCAAGCAATAACCTTACCATCAAAGTACTGTTTAATATCGAATGGCTTATCCACATCTTGATAATCACCTAACGCTGTTGAGCAACTAGAAATAAAGCTACTGGTAATTATCACAAAGATACAAATAATAATTTTATTCATGGTTAATATTTCCTAATAATTCGAGGCGTAAGTTAGGCTCACTGGTATTTTCAGAAAGCCAAATAGCAAGGAAAATCTGACCAAATATCGAGGGTTTAATAACGCCAATATATTGCTGATTAAAATAAAAGACGCTGCGCCCTTGGTCAATAAGCAAAGATAAACTGTCACCCTCTTTAATATCTGGCCACATAGCTTCTAATTTGGGCAAATAGTTAATGTATTGCTCCGATGGGATCCCTAAATGTTCCCACTGGTCAACAGTCCTGCTAATGAGATCATCACTGGAAATATCGGCTAAATAATTAATAGTAAAAAGTACCTGCTCGCTTGTTATGTCGACTGGATATTTTCCTGACGTTGTCATTAGCTGACTTTTATAAAGATCCCAAAATAAAATAGAAAAGGTAGTTTCCCCTACCGATTTAAAGGCGAGTGTATCAACAGCGCTTTGCAAACTATTCGGTAATTTCACTTCTTCGGTTGTGCTTTTTGCAAAAGCTACACTTTGTGACAAGCAAAATATCAAATAAACACATATTAAATTAAAAGAGAATAAAGATAGATACTGTTTAAACATGACGTATCTCCACATTAACTAATCTGTCTTTCAAATAGAAAAATAAAACGAATAACACTGCCCATATCGCACTTAAGAGTAAATAAGTTGAGATTATAGATTGACAAAAATCAACCGCCTGAAGCTTGTAACCCGCTATATAACTTAATGGTGCTAACAAACCGCCAACTAATAACTGTAATACAATTCGATTCGTTAAAAATCGTAAACTATGGCATAAGGTTGCTGCAAAACAAGCCCATAACACCATCAACCAAAATGGCATGTGACCATTGTTGTCAAAACTAAAGACATTAAAATTAACAAGCAGTGAATCAACAAAAATACCGATAAAAGTTATCACCAGTATTAGTTGTAATTCACGAGATGATTGTGCGATAAAAAAGATGTGAGTAATCAGCAATAAAAGACTCAAAGGAATAAAAAAGTTCCCCCAATACACCAAACCAAACCACACTAAATTAAAGCCTATTAAGTTAATCAACACGATTTTAAATTACCTAAGAAAAGACCGTTTAGTGGTTATACGTTTGAAATAAGGATTTAGATTAATCGTCATATTATTAAAGTAGCTATCATTCATTTAGCATTTATTTAACAGCTTGAATACGCTATGTTATCGCAGAAGAAAACCTTAATAAGCCTGAAAAAAAATTTAGTAACGTTTTCTCATAATATTCATCTAAACACTTATCCTTTAATAGCTAACAACTGACAATCAACGGACTTCAGCAATCATGAAAGATCTTACTCAGGGCTCCATTCCTAAACATTTGATCGCTATGGCACTGCCTATGATGATAGGTATGCTGATTCAAACGCTTTACTTTATCGTTGATTTGTATTTTGTCGGTAAGTTAGGACCCGCAGCACTCGCAGGTTTGAGTTTAGCGGGCAATGCGATGTTTTTAATCTTTGCACTGACACAGATACTTAATGTCAGTACTGCTGCACTTATTTCACATGCCGTAGGTGCAAAAAATAAAATAGATGCAAACATCACCTTTAATCAATCAATGATGGTCTCAACAGTCGTTGGCGTTATTGTTTGTATCGTTGGCTATTTTGGTGCAGAAATTTATCTAAACTTAATATCTCAAGACGTTGAAACTGTAAAGATGGGTTTAGCTTACCTACACTGGTTTATTCCCTGCATGGCGTTACAGTTTATTATGGTTTCTATCAGCTCAGCACTCCGTGGAACCGGCGTTGTTAAACCAACCATGGTCATACAAACCCTATCAATTTTACTCAATATTATTCTTTCTCCCATATTGATTGCTGGCTGGGGTTCGAATTATGCGATGGGAATTGCTGGCGCCGGTTTGGCTAGCTCAATATCAGTAATATTTGCCGTAGTACTTTTATGTTATTACTTTACAACAACAGACAAGTATATCAGCGTTGATTTCTCTCTTTGGCATCTGAATGTACCTCGTATTAAGAAATTGCTCGCTATTGGCTTACCAGCTGGTGGCGAGTTCTTTTTAATGTTCGTTTATATGGGGGCTATTTATTGGCTAATTAAACCCTTTGGTGCGGATGCACAAGCAGCATTTGGTTTGGGTTCACGTGTCATGCAAGCATTGTTTTTACCTGCAATGGCAATTGCTTTTGCAGCACCTGCAATTGCAGGACAAAACTTTGGAGCACAAAATTACCAACGCGTAAGAGATAGCTTTAAGTGGACTGCTATTATGACCTGCTCTTTGATGGCTATTATCTTATTAATTTGTTTGACCCAAGCAGAATATATGCTGACACACTTTTCTACCGATCAAGAAGTGATTTTAATTAGTGTGGCTTTTTTACAACTGATTTGTTGGAACTTTGTTCCTGCCGGTCTAGTATTTACTTGTTCTGGCATGTTCCAAGCATTAGGTAACACTATGCCAGCTTTACTGAGTACCGCGACACGCTTAATTACTTTTATCCTGCCTGCTCTTTGGTTATCTAAACAAGGTAACTTTCAAATAGAACAGCTTTGGTATATTTCTGTCGCTACTGTTTGTATTCAGGCATTGGTCAGCTGTTATTTTCTCAAGCAAGAATTTAGAAAGCGCTTGCCTGCTGATAATTCATCAATCGAAAACTCTGATAAATTAACTAAAAATAAACTTATTTCCTAAAGCAGCACTAGCCATCCGTTAGCTAGTTGCAGATGTGCTTTATTTTAAACTTGGTAGATAACAAAGGTAAATCCAGCAACTAACTAGCCAACACTGACGAGCTGTAATGGCTGTGGTTTTGACGCTACTGTTGAAACATCATGTGAGTGAGCTGTTGATTGTTGATTTTTATAACGATCAAACTGAACTTGTTTAACGCCTAACTGCTGAAAATACTTTTTTATCGTATTAAAATCTTCCCTAGCGAGATCTACATCAGAGTTTGTCATTAATCCATCTACGTAAGCGTTATCACCATTAAGGTTAATATTGGCAATAGCTGAGTAAGGTTGTCCATATTCTTCAACTCTAATTGCCCGTACCATTTTTATTTCGAAAATCCAGTCATCTATTTTAATACAACGAGATAAGGTTTCTGATTCTTTTTCTGATATAGGCTCAGACATCAAGGTTTCCTTTTATAAGCAAATGGTTACTGGTATAAGCCAGTATTTAAGCATTAACCGCACACAAGGTCGGTCATAAATATTACATGACTGATTAACAAATTTACAAAATCAGCACCGTAGCTAAAGCACAAAGTAGACCAACATGACAATTCATTGTTCTCAAATGATTTAACTGATAATACCATACAAAGACTGTTGCCAAAAAGCAACACACCATAAGCCATAGCCTTTACGAATGTAGCTTACGACAAACAACTTAACCAAATTAAACAAAGAGTAAGCTACAAAAATCAAGAAGAAAAGACCTGTCTCCAATAAGCAACAGCTAGATGGGTCAGTTATTAAGATGGCCAACTCATAAGACCAGCCTTATTCATACCAATTATGGTCAGTATGCCGCCTTCATAGGCACTACAACCTTTGCAGTAGAAATCAAAGCATGGTTGATTGGAACTGTATAACTAGTGTTATTTCGAATACAAAAAGACACATATAGTGATAAGAAAATACCTAAGAGCAATAAATAACGAGTTAACTGTAAATAATAAAAACTGAAACAATGATTATAGCTAGGGTCTGTTGACCTTTCGCGATTAAATTTTGTTCGCCTCTTCAAAAGAAAGTAAAGCGCTTTAATCGCGGCGAGTAGTGTGTAGCCTAGTCACTCTAAGCAAGTACTACTCAACAATAAGTGAGGCGCTTTTAGCCGAATCCTTCGGACAGCGTTTGTTGGTCATTTTTACGGTGTTATCGCCTTTTTATGTGGCGCTGCATGGATGTAGCTCATTAGACAATGCAGGAGCATATTGTCCGGAACAACCACATGACAAAGGCTCTGCCTTGTATAAATACCCAACATATCGCTGCAAAAACAATCTCGAAAGATCAACAGACCCTAATAAACTTAAAAAAAAAGTTAAGGTGTGATTAACAACCTTAACTTTTTTATGTGTTTTCTTTCATTTTACGCATTACGCGGATTCAACAAAATGCTCTTCAAGCAAATAGTGCTGACTACGCTATTTTCTGAGCCTGTATCTGGTTATCAAGGTATTCATCTAATGTACCTTGGAAATCAACTAACTTTTTCTCTTTAATATCAATAATACGCGTTGCTAATGACGAAACAAACTCACGGTCATGACTAACAAAAATTAATGTACCTTCAAAGTCTTTAAGTGCGTTATTTAAGGCATCAATCGCTTCAATATCCATGTGGTTAGTTGGTTCATCCATAATTAGAACGTTAACATCTGCCATCATCAACATGCCAAATAATAAGCGGTTCTTTTCACCACCAGAACAATTACGCGCCTTTTTATTCGCATCATCATCGGTAAATAACATACGTCCTAACATGCCACGAACACTTAAATCGTTATGACAAGGTCTACGCCATTGAGACATCCAATCCATTAACGTTAAGTCATTATCAAAAAATGAACCACTATCTTGCGGGCAATAACCTACAGAAGCATTTTCAGACCACTTAACAACGCCTTCATAGTTATCGAATTCATTCATTAAACAACGTAATAACGTGGTTTTACCCACACCGTTTTCGCCGATAATAGCTAATTTAGCACCAGCTTCTAGTAATAAGTCACCTTTAGTAAATAAGGTATCACCATCAAAACCATGTGTTAATCCTTCAAGCTCTAATGCTTGACGATGCATTTTTTTACCTGGAGCAAAAGCAATTTTTGGCGTAATACGACTTGAGGATTTAACATCATCAAGTTTAATTTTATCCATTTTTTTAGCACGAGAGCTGGCTTGTTTTGCTTTTGAAGCGTTAGCACCAAAACGGTTAACAAAGTCTTGTAGCTCTGCAATTTCTTCCGCTTTTTTAACGTTACCTGATAATAACTGTTCACGTAATAAAGCAGACTGCGCTAAGAAAAACTCGTAATTACCAGGGTAAATACGTAATTCTCCGTAATCAATATCAGCCATATGAGTACAAACAGAGTTAAGAAAATGTCTATCATGAGAAATGATGATCATAGTACATTTACGTTTGTTCAATTCGCCTTCTAACCAACTGATGGTATGAATATCCAAGTTGTTGGTAGGTTCATCAAGTAAAAGAATATCTGGGTTAGCAAATAAGGCTTGCGCAAGTAAAACACGTAGTTTCCAACCTGGCGCAACTTGTTGCATTGAACCGTAATGAAAAGACTCTTCAATACCTGCTTCTAAAAGAATCTCACCCGCACGACTTTCTGCGGTATAACCATCCATTTCAGCAAATTCACTTTCTAATTCACCCGCACGCATACCATCGGCTTCACTCATTTCTTCTTGCGCGTAAATAGCATCACGTTCTTGCTTTACTTTCCATAGCGGCATATCGCCCATGATCACGGTATCAATAACATTGAATGCTTCAAATGCGAACTGATCCTGACCCAAAGTACTTACTTTGTTACCAGTACTAACTGATACATTGCCTGAGCTAGGCACTAAATCACCACTAAGTATCTTCATAAATGTAGACTTGCCACAGCCATTTGCACCAATCAGACCGTAACGGTGACCGTTGCCAAATTTAGCCGAAATGTTTTCAAATAACGGCTCTGCGCCAAATTGCATTGTAATATTCGATGTTGTGATGATAAGCCTGTACTCCGAGCTAAAAAGTGTTCATGGATTTTTCAAGTCGCACATTATAGCTGAGTTGGCAGTTTAATGGTAATGATAATTAACTTTTCTGTACAAATAACAAACTAATTGGTGGAGGTAGGTTTCACGCGATTTTATTGTTATACATAGGCTTATCCTAACCTCTTAGACGGGAGAAAACACAACGAATTACGGTTTTAATGTAACCATCAAAACCGTAATTTGGGTTTGTTATATTCCTATGCAGCTAGTTTGAGTTTATTTATTTTTCTAGTTACAACCAAACCAATAACTATTAATATCCATCCCATCGAGCCAGCGCCACTCTTTTCAGATATCGGCGTAGTAACTTCAGGTACAACAACATTTCTTATCACAACTGTCGTTTCAATCAATGTTGATAACACTCCATCAGACACATTTAATGTTAATACTATCATTTGTTCACTCTCTACCTCTGGTGCTATAAATGAGAGCGTTGAGCTTGCTGTATCCGCAAGCGATATTAAAGGACCTGAAACTTGCGCCCATTCATAAGACAAAACAGCACTACCTGTTGCAACTGCCATAATATTTACAACATCACCTTCATTGAATGATTGTGGCTCTATAACTTCAATAACAGGTGGTGCATCAGCTTCAATCACTAACATGCCAGGGTCTTTTATTTGACCATTTGCTAAACCATCAGCATCATTACTACCACCGTCTTCAATTAATAACTGTAAACAATTATCACCAGCATTAATTCCTATAATGTATTGTTCAGATAGAGGCGCAGGACATAAACCATTAGTGTCTTTTGATGCCGACGCTATATTGTTGTTGACATCAATAACAAAATTAAACCACCCATCTGCAACTGTATATTTATAATACATAGCGTCAACTGGGATAGTCACCCCGTCCGCCAAAGGAATAACAACAGGAACCGAATCACCTATGTTGCTTAAACCTGATACATTAAAATTAACAATGGGGGAAACCAGTGCTATTTCATCAAGATTAATTCCTACGCTATTACCATCCAGTTGGGTTATATCATCAAGTGTTATACTGGCAAATTGAGTCGAAATTCCATTAACGGACTTAACTAAATCACCAATACTTAAAGTTAATTCACCTGATGTCTGTAATGGCGAATTTTTCTCCGCAATAGGTAAGTAAGAAGTATTAGCATCGTTATCTAAGAAGTCAGCAATACCATCATTATCACTATCACCATAACCTTCAGCGTTATCATCAATACCATCATCATCACTATCGCTATTTGAACTTAACACCTCAAATGATTCTTCAATCACAATTGAAATGTTTAAAGTAACGTCAAAACGCTCATTAGTATTAATTTCTTGAACAGATACCACAACCTCATACCTGCCAGAAGTTAAGAGTAGGGGGTCAAATTCAAATGTTAATATATTACTATCTAAAGCTAAATCGTCAAAAGCAACTTCGTCATACCATGTTACATTGTAAGTATCATTGTTATTGATATCTTTAATAGCTGCTGTAATTGTAACGGCCCCGCCTTCACGGTCAATTACACTAACCGTAAGACCACCTTGTTCAATAATTGTTTCAACGATAGGTGGAAAATTTTCTTCAAAAACAGTTACTACCAACACATTGTTACTTTTAACAACGGCATTTGTTGATGATAATAAACTTATTTCTATTTCCTCACCTGATATAACGGTTGTTGGTATATCAATGGTAAATTGCTTTTCAATGCTATCCCTCAATTCAACGGTATATTCATTATCATCACCAGAGATTTCATAACGGATGCTTACAGGGTAAATTGCCGCATTACCTGATAATTTAACAATGGCATTTGCCTGTCCGCCAGGTTCAACCACAGTGTTACCACTAATAGTAACTAAAGGTAATATATGAATAACGACTTCAGCGCTAACACTATTTCCCGCACTGTCTGTAGCGCTTACTGTAACGTTATGGATACCAGAGGATAATAGCGTTTCGCCCTCTAACGTTGCTAAAATCAAACCATCAGCATAATCCGTGGCATAAATTGTGATATGTTCCGTAATATTGGTTTTTGTAGCTGTAGCTTCAACTATAATTAAATCAATATCATTAAATACAGGGGGACTACTATCAATTACTGTTACTTCTTGTTGCGCTGTTGAACTTATTCCTGTCGAGTCGGTAACGGTCCAAGTGATCACATGACTGCCCAATGTTAAGGGCCCGCTATAGCTCGAAGTAAATACAAAAGAAGGATCATCTGTCGCAGAAGGGATAACTAATGTTATTGATGTAGTTACGCCTGTAGCTTCTATTGTTAGTGGCGCTATAACATCAAGCATACCATTACCGTCATCATCCGTATCAGCATTATCACCAATGTTATCGCCGTCAGTGTCTACACTTTCAGTTGGATCATAGGGGAAATCATCCGCGCTATCTTCAATACCATCACCATCAGTATCAGATGAGTCAACCACTGTAATTGTCAGAGTTAAAGCTGCGCTCAATTCTCCACTTGAAGACCTTATAGTGACAAGGTAGGTATTATCTTGATTCGCATCCGTTGGTGTTTCAAAGTCAGGTGGTGCACTAAAGCTTAAATGACCAAATTCGTCAATGCTAAAATCGTCCGCATCATCATCTAATAACATAAAACTTAAATTATCACCGTCCTTATATAAGGTCTGTCTCTTATACACATCTGACGCTGCCGACGAAGAGGATAGTGTAG
>OJBR01000393.1_pt1 | contig 20775 bp, 18 predicted proteins | sample 1591161 | NCBI WGS metagenome assembly OJBR01 (sample SAMN05416803, study PRJEB24817) | seawater metagenome | isolation source: Sea water | place: Canada:Atlantic | collected 2013-07
TCATTTGATTTAGAATGACTAGACCTAAACAAATTCGCCTTGTTATTGAACATCTGACATAGCTCTGAGTTGGGAAGAAATTTAATCAAATTGGTATAACTTAGAAAATACTAGCATGACTCCCCAACAAAAATCTGCTCGATCTTCGAAGCCCTTGCTCCAATAGTCTCGATCATCGATAAGTATTCTGTAGGTTTGTTTGATTGGTATTTACAGATTCATTAAAAATTTTCCAAAAAAAAGTCCAACACTTAGTTGGACTTTATTATTAAGAAATTACCTTCTCCTTATTAGATAAGGAGGGTTAAAGCTATCCTTTAAAGAAAAGGGTTCACTTTAATAATCGTTTCAACACGATCTGGACCGGTAGAGATAATATCTACTGGTATGCCGGTAATGTCTTCAATTCGCTTGATATAAGCAAGTGCATTTTCAGGTAAAGCATCAACTGATGTTGCACCAACAGTGCATTCAGTCCAACCTGGCATTTCTTCATATACAGGCGTGATTTTTTCATAACCTTCAGCAGCCGTAGGCGGTACAGTGATAATATCACCGGCTTCAGTTTTGTAACCTGTACAGATTTTTAATGTTTCTAAGCCATCTAGTACATCAAGTTTAGTTAAACAGAAACCTGTTACACTATTTACTTGAATTGCACGATGCATTGCAACAGCATCAAACCAACCACAACGACGTTCACGACCTGTAGTTGCACCAAATTCGTGACCTACAGTACCTAAATGATTACCAACTTCATCATCCAATTCCGTAGGGAAAGGACCTGAACCAACACGTGTAGTGTAAGCTTTGGTAATACCTAAAATGTAATCTAGGTGACGAGGACCAACACCACAACCTGTAGCAACACCACCAGCAGTAGTATTTGACGAGGTTACGTATGGGTAAGTTCCATGGTCGATATCAAGTAAAGTACCTTGAGCGCCTTCAAACATAATAGACTCACCTGCGATGCGGGCTTGATCTAATATTTCTGAGATATCAGCGGTCATTTTCTTAATGACATCAGCAACTGCTAGTGCGTCAGCAAGTACTTCTTCATAGTTCACTGGCTCAACTTTATAGTAGTTAACCAATGAGAAGTTATGATATTCAACAATTTCTTTTAATTTAGCCGCAAATGTTTCTGCGCAGAATAAATCACCAACGCGTAAACCACGTCGTGCAACTTTATCTTCATATGCAGGGCCAATTCCACGTCCTGTAGTACCAATAGCTTTATTACCACGCGCAATTTCACGTGCAGCATCTAAAGCATTATGATAAGGAAGAATTAGTGGACATGCGTCACTAATGAGTAAGCGTTCACGTACTGGAACACCCTTAGCTTCTAACATGGTAATTTCTGTCATCAAAGCTTTAGGACATAAAACTACACCATTACCAATTAGACATTTTACGTTATCACGTAATACGCCAGATGGAATAAGATGTAACACGGTTTTTTCACCGTTGATCACTAAAGTATGACCAGCATTGTGGCCACCTTGATAACGAACTACATATTTAGCTTTATCGGTTAGTAAGTCTACGATCTTACCTTTACCTTCGTCACCCCATTGAGTGCCGAGAACAACTACATTTTTGCCCATGCTTTACTATTTCATAAGAAAATTAGGCGAAGATTTTACCAAAAAAGTATTTATAGTCCAAGTTAAAAAGCAGCTTTTAAGCTAATTTCTTTAATGAGTTTAAAATAACCAATTAAGTTAGTGACTTAGCAATAAATTATTCATACCCCCACGGAGTAACTGGTGTGCTGATCGGCTTTGATAAATCAAAATCCACCCTAAACTCTCTACCCTGACGAATTAAACGATAGGTAAATTTTTCTGGGTATATATACATTTGCCAAGTATTACCCACTGATTGCGGTATGCCTTGATCAACAAAGAGCTCCTTGGAGTATTGATCTGCTGGGAAAGATTGCATTTCAGCCCAACCAGCATCATTGGTGTGTCCGCCATACATAGTTGACTTATCATTGCTTCCATCTTTTTGTCGATGGTCGTGCTTTAGTGATAAACCTGAACCAGTTTTAGTAATAATCCAGGTACGCGATGAATCATTACCTACATGGAAAGGTACTTGTAATTGACTATCAGTACACTTTCTTACATGCATGATTAGTTTTTTATTAGCGAAACTCCCCCCAGCTGCGTTATCAACGGTAACCTTACCCTCGTAAGACTTACCACAATGCTTACTTATGCTGTTAAAAAAGTCATCTTGGGTCTTTATTGATACCAATGGTGCTTCAGCCGCCAGTGATGTTGCTGCCATTGGTAATGATGCTAACACTGCAATTACATATTTTGTTATTTTCATATATCTACCTTTCTTAAGTTTATCCATCAATGATTAACAACACTTACAAAAGTATCGCAAGGCCTTGTAACTATCGAGTTCCTTTTTATCAATATATCAGAGTTCAGCATGAACATTTGTTTCATAGTGTTCATTTTTAAATGGTTCCTCACTCACATTACCGACATACCGACATAATTTAGACATAAAAAAGCCAGCAAATATGCTGGCTAGTTTCAGTATTCAATGATTACTATTTGTTAGTGTCACTACCGTCTTTTAAAAAACGGAAGAATTCGCTATCAGGTTTAACCACCATGATATCATTTTTACTGCTAAAGCTGTTTTCATAAGCCTCAAGACTACGATAAAAACTGTAGAAATCTGCATCTTTACTGTAAGCATCTGCATAGACTTTTGCTGCCAGTGCATCACCTTCACCACGAACGGTAAAAGCGTTCTTTTGTGCTTCTGCTAACATTACTGTCACTTTAGCATCAATAGTCGCGCGGATAATCTCTGCTTGCTCTTGACCTTGTGATCTATGTTCTTTAGCAACGGCAGTTCGCTCAGCACGCATACGCTCATAAATAGACTGACTAATCTCTGTCGGTAAGTTAATGGCTTTAATACGGACATCAACAACTTCGATACCAAGATCTTCACGACTACTTGCAGCACTTTCGAGCGCTTTACTCATTATCGCATCACGATCACCTGAAACGATTTCTTTAATGGTGCGGTTACCAAACTCTGTACGCAAACCGTTATTCACTTTTTGCTTTAATAATGCACGAGCATTATCTACAGAACCTGAAGTACGGAGGTAATAAGTAGAGAAATCAACAATGCGCCATTTCACAAATGAATCGACCATTAAATCTTTTTTCTCTGAAGTAACAAAACGATCTGCTGGCTCATCCAATGTTTGAATACGCGCATCTAATTTACGTACTGTCTCAATAAATGGAATTTTGAAATGTAAACCTGGAGCATACACCTTCATTTCATCAGTCGCACTATCACGTTTAATTTTTGAAAATTGGAATACGATGCCACGTTGACCTTCGTAAATAACAAAAACTGACGATACCGCTAAAATAAGTAGTAGTGAGATTATAGCAATGGAAAAATTCTTCATTTCTTAGTTGCTCCCATTGTTAAATCTATCAGCGCGACCTGATGATGAAGTAGGTGATGTATTTACATTAGGCTCATTTACCGGTGCATAAGTAGATTTACCACTGCGATTACTGGTATTTTGTTGCTGAATAATCTTATCTAAAGGTAAGTACATCATATTATTACCACCCTCAACATCAACCATTACCTTACTTACATTGCCATAGACTTTTTCCATGGTAGCAATATATAAACGTTCACGTGTTACTTTTGGCGCTGCTTGATATTCTGGTAAAATTTTCTCAAAACGAGCAACCTCACCTTGTGCATCTAGTACTATACGACTTTTATAAGCGAGAGCTTCTTGTTCCATACGCTTAACACTACCACGAGCACGTGGCTCAATACCTCGAGCATAAGCTTCTGCTTCACGTAAGAAACGGACTTCATCTTCTTGTGCTGAAATCGCATCATCAAAAGCATCTTTCACTTCATTTGGTGGACGAGCGTCCTTAAAGTTAACATCCACAATAATTAAACCTAGGTTATAAGGTGCGATTATTTTATCTAACTCTTCCCAAACAGACTGACGAATAGATTCACGACCACTGGTCAAAATATCATCCATTTTAGCATGACCGACAACATATCGAAGTGCACTATCAAGTGATTGATTTAAGCTATCATCGGCGTTAGTAACACTAAATATATAATTGCGAGCATCAACGACACGATACTGAATTTGCATTTCAACACTTACTACATTTTCATCTCTGGTTAACATAAAACCAGATGATGGCATTTCACGCGTACTTTGCATATCAACAGGAATAATGCGGTCAACAAATGTCCACTTCCAGTTAATACCTGGCTCAACAGTACCAGCATACTCTCCAAATCTTAGGACAATACCTTGCTCGGCTTCTTTAATGGTATAAAAACCACTAAATGCATAAACAACGGATGCAACAATAAGTAAAATGGATATACCAATACTAGAAAAACTTTTACCTGAACCAGATCCACCTTTAGTGGTTTTTCCACCAAAGATTCCGGTAACTTTTTTACCAAGATCATTCATAAGTTCGTCTAGATCTGGTGGACCTTGGTTCTTGCCACCTTTATTTTTCCAGGGGTCTTTATCATTATTCCCCGGTTCGTTCCAAGCCATATTGTTCTCCACAAAAATCGGCGAAAGTAAATGTTCGCCACTACAATTAAAATTTAGTTATATTAATGTTCAATATAATCGACTAGCTCACTATACTTAGTAGAAATTAACCTTTCCCACTCACGTGATGGCAAATTAACCTCTAGGTGACAGTGACCTTGTTCATCAAAAGTCTCGCTAGTAACGCAATCTAACTTGTAAAGCTCACCACGTAATTTTCCAGCACTTGGCGGTATAATTAATTGGTGATTTACTACTTTAATATCTAAGCGCTCAGCAAGCGCTGTAAATAACAATTCAGTACCTATGTTGGCCTGTGCCGACAGCCAAACACGAATTGGCATGCCTTGATCATCTCTATCTATTCGCGGTTCAATATCATCTAAATTATCAATTTTGTTACAGATAATGAGCTGAGGTACATCGCTCGCACCTATTTCTTTAAGCACATATTCAACTTGCTCAATGTTATCACTACGTCTGTCGTCAGAAATATCAACCACATGCAATAATAGTTCAGCTTCACGAGTTTCAGTCAATGTTGCTTTAAAAGCAGCAACTAAATCGTGCGGTAAATGACGAATGAAACCAACCGTATCAGCTAAGATTACACGGCCTACACCGGACAAATCAATTTTTCTTAATGTTGGATCTAAAGTCGCAAACAACTGATCCGCTGCATACACGTCTGCTTGAGTTAATGTATTAAACAGCGTTGATTTACCTGCATTGGTATAACCAACTAAAGATAAGGTTGGCAACTCTGCTCGAGTTCTCGCTCTTCGTCCTTGTTGTCTTTGTACTTCAACTTTACCTAAACGTTTACGAATATTAACCATACGTTCACGTAATAAACGTCTATCTGTTTCAAGCTGAGTTTCACCTGGCCCACGAAGGCCGATGCCACCCTTTTGTCTTTCTAAGTGAGTCCAACCTCGAATCAGCCGGCTACTCATATGACGCAATTGTGCTAATTCAACTTGCAGTTTACCCTCATGAGTTCGAGCGCGTTGTGCGAAAATATCAAGAATTAAGGTTGTGCGATCAACCACTCGACATTCACATAATGCTTCAATATTCTTTTCTTGAGAAGGCGTTAAACTATGATTAAACAGAACAACATTAGCATCAACTAAGTGCACAGCTTCACGAATTTCTTCTGCTTTACCTGAGCCGACAAAAAAACGGGGGTGAGGAGTATTTCGTTTACCGGTCACAACGGTTAACGCTTGTACGCCAGCAGAAGACACTAACATTTTAAATTCGCTTAGGTCTTCTCTACTGCTTTCATCTGGAAAGTCTAAATGGACAAGTACGGCTTGTTCACCCGCTTGATAACGTTCAAACAATAGCGTTAAACCCTAGTACCATGATTAATCGTTCTCAAAAAAAGATAAAAAGCATTAAGCATCCGACGATTGATCGTCCGGGCTAGGTACTGGTGCGGTATTAACTGCACGAGAAGGTACAACAGTAGATATAGCGTGCTTATATACCATCTGACTAACCGTATTTTTAAGGAGAATAACAAACTGATCGAAAGATTCTACTTGTCCTTGTAACTTAATACCGTTAACTAAATATATTGCAACTGGAATGCGATCGCGACGTAACGCATTTAAAAATGGGTCTTGCAAAGACTGCCCTTTTGCCATTATATGGTCCCTTTTATTATTATTAAACATTACTGGTAAACTTAAAACTCAGTAATAAAGTATCTGAAAAACTTGCTATGAAAACAACACAACAAAATGTTATATAAAATAGCTAACAAATTAATTATACATCAATTTTCAACTATTGCTTTATATTTGCTCGCCCTTTACTGCTTTGCGTCAAGCAGTGATAAAACTTGTGATAAGTTGGTTTTATCATCCGTTGTCAGCCAATGTAAATCGGGCCAATTCCTTAACCAAGTTAACTGTCTTTTAGCTAATTGTCTGGTTGCACAAACGCCACGGAAAATCATCTCATCGTGGTCAAATTCACCCTCAAGGTGTTGCCACATTTGTCGGTAGCCTACACAGCGAATAGAGGGTAAATCTTGGTGTAAATCACCTCGTGATTTTAACTTAATCACTTCCTGCTCGAATCCCATATCAATCATTTGCTGATAGCGTAATGCAATTCGTTCATGCAGTGTGCTGCGCTCTTTAGGAGTTATTGCTAATTGTAGAACATCGCCAGCGAGCTTAGCACCTTTTATTTGAGTCAATTGTGTCAAAGTGTTACTCGTCAACCGGTACACTTCTAACGCTCGCGTTAGACGTTGTGGGTCATTCGGGTGTATTCGCTCTGCTGACACAGGATCTATTTCAGCCAGCTGGTCGTGCATCGCTTTCCAGCCCTTTTCCAACGCTTCAGCTTCGATTGCTTGGCGTATTTCTGGGTTGGCTGTCGGTAGAGGGGAAATTCCCTCAATTAAACTTTTGAAATACATCATCGTTCCACCGACCAACAATGGAATACGGTTATTAGCTCTAATTTCAGCAATTTGAGCAAGTGCATCATGACAAAAATCGGCCGCTGAATAACTTTCACTCGCATCACGCAAGTCGATAAGTCGATGAGGGTATTGCGCCAATTCCTGTTTTGTCGGTTTCGCGGTACCAATATCCATATCGCGGTAAATCAGTGCCGAGTCAACACTAACAATATCGCAAGGTAATGCGTCTTTGAGTGCCATTGCCAAAGCGGTTTTCCCCGATGCCGTTGGCCCCATTAAACAAATAACAGGTGGCTGATTTAATTCTGTGATGCTTTGAACTGACACGAATACATAACTCTTAATTGAGAATTGCTAAAATAACGTCTTAATATGTGATGTGAGGTCAAGAGGGATAGAATTCAAGAGTAATTGTTGACTAAGTTGTTCATGAAACAGTTTTTTCGATAATTTGAGTAAAATATCAGCTTGTGACTCATCATACTGGACCAAAACCATCGCTAAACCAATACTTTGATACAAGTCAGATTCGCAGATTAGCTGATCTTGGCTAAGACTTAACTTGCTGATCAGCTCATCAACAACGACGATAAACGCACTACTTACATCTTGCTCGCGTAATAATGCAGGAAATTGCCTAATTTGTATTTTGCTTTTACTTTGTTCAACAAACACTATACCCGCAGTTGCGAACATTTCCTGTTCGGCTAAGGCAAAGCTTAACTGTTGCTCAGAGAGAGTTAAAATAACTGGCAGTAACAATGGTTGGCTGACCAAGCATTCAATCGTTTGGTCTGATTGATCATTTTTATGTTGCCAACTTTGTTCAACAAGTTTCCCGTAAGTACTTTTCGCTAAGTTAAATAATGATAAGACTCTAACACCACTTTCAGCTTTATACAGTGCATAGCCTGGTTGATGTACACTTAAAAAATCACTCTGTGCAGTCGAGCTTTGTGTGCTCATCATCTCATGTGCTTGATTTTGACGAGAGCCACTAATGTGTTGAACTTGAGATAAAGCTCCCTCATGAGGAGTCATTAATGCTTGATAATTCGCTGATGCAATGGGAGACGTTTTATTCGCTTTTTCTTGTTGACCGTAACCGCTATAACTCGATTGATGAGAACTAGCATCATTCACATGTTGTAAGGGTTTAATATAATCGGGACTTGGGTAATTTACCTTACCAGCAGTTGATGAATGGCTATTTGGTCTTTCATTTGTACCTGATGAGGAATAAGACTGTTCAGGTGCTAAAGCAAGATCATTATCAGCAGGGGTAAACAGTTCTTGGTCCGTTAAAGCTGACGTCAACGCTTTATGACAAACAGAATAAATAAAATCATGAACATAACGACTTTGATGAAAACGCACTTCATGCTTTGCCGGGTGAACATTTACATCGACTTCTCGGTGGTCAAGCTCTAAGAATAGTACAAAGGCAGGATAAGTATCAGCTGGTAATAAATCGGCATATGCTTGGCGAATAGCATGATTAATTAACTTATCACGCATCATCCTGCCATTGACATAGCTATAAGACAGGTCATTTTGGCCACGAGAAAAACTAGGTTTTGCTAACCAACCAGAGAGCGTCATATTATCATGCGGACAATCGACTTCAACGGCATGTTCAATAAATTTTGGTCCACAAACCATAGCAACACGTTTAACACATTGTGCATGCGTACTCGCCATACGATATTGACGAACAGTATTACCGTTGTGCGTTAAGGTAAAGCTAACGTCAAAATGAGCGAGTGCGATCCGGCGTACCACTTCATCAATATGATTAAATTCTGTTTTCTCAGTACGTAAAAACTTACGTCTAGCTGGTGTATTGAAGAATAAATCCAATACTTCAATACTGGTACCGTCGGGATGGGCAGCAGGTTTTATATTAACTGACATATCCCGCCCTTCAGCTATAGCTTGCCAAGCGGTAGCTTGAGATTGCGGCTTAGATGTTAATGTTAACCGCGCAACTGAACTAATACTGGCTAAGGCTTCACCACGAAAACCTAAGCTACCAATAGCTTCTAAGTCATTCAGGTTTTTAATTTTACTGGTTGCATGACGACTTAATGCCAACGTTAATTCGTCTTTAACTATGCCATGGCCGTTGTCAGTGATTTTTATTTTCTTAATGCCACCTTTATCAACATCAATATGAATTGATGTTGCACCTGCGTCTAAACTGTTTTCAATCAGCTCTTTAATAACGGAGGCGGGGCGTTCAACCACTTCACCTGCAGCAATTTGGTTAGCCAAACGTGCAGGTAATATAGCAATAGTCATAAGGAGTTATCCGGTACGGGGAATTTTTAACGTTTGACCAATTCTTAATGAATTAGATTTTAATTTATTAATAGATTTAAGTTTACTCATAGAGATATTGTAACGTTTGGCTAGTACAGATAGTGACTCACCACTGCGTACCTTATGCTTTTTATATCCCACCGATGCAAAATAAGATCCGGTTAAAGGGTGTGCTAAAAAGTGATTTTTGATACCTGCATGAATTGCATTGGCTAAACGCTGTTGGTGTTTAGACCACGTCAGGTTTTTTTCTTCTTTATGATTAGAAATAAAGCCCGTCTCAACCAATATAGAAGGTATATCTGAGGATTTAAGCACGGCAAAGTTACCATTTTGTGGTGTTTTCTTATGCATTTTAGTGATTTTTTTCAGCTCTTTAATAACATTATTAGCTACACCAAAACTGACACCAAGAGAGTGCTCTTTGCTCATATCTGCTAATGCTAATGCTAGGTGGCTATCTGAAGTGTTTTTAATTACCCCGCCGCCGCCGCCAAGTAACTCTGATTTTTTCTCTCTATTGACCAACCAGCGGGATAACTCTGATTCTGCTCGACTTTTAGTTACTACCCAAACCGAGGCTCCACTTGGACCTGGAGTATGAAAAGCATCCGCATGTATTGAGACTAAAAAGTCGACATGTTTGTCTCTTGCCAAGCTAGTACGACGATTTAAATTAACATAGTAATCGCCACTGCGGATCATCACCGCTTTCATGCCTCTTTCTTTATTGATAACTTTTTGTAGTTTTTTGGCTATAGCTAAAGTCACTCTTTTTTCATAGGTACCTTTACCACCGATAGAGCCGGGATCTTCACCACCATGGCCCGCATCAATACCAATAATGATATCTCCAACACTTTGTTTTGGTTTGGAAACATTCTTTTTACTACGACTCTTATCATATAAGTCAATCACTAACCGATGGCCGTACTGTCCTGCAGGGGCTAGCGGGAAAACGGTAAGCTGATAAGACTTAGTTAATTCTAATACTAAGCGGGTCTTGCCCTTATTGATGCTTGAACGAAAAAGCTTCACTCGGGGATCGTTAACGGCAAGATTTTTTAATGCTACGGTATTCTTAGTATTGGTAAAATCAATCACCAATCGATTGGGTTTACTGAGGGTAAAGAATTTATAATCTGGCTTTTGTTTTACATCAAAAACAATACGGGTATTTTCTGGCGCTGGCCACACACGAATGCCATCAATACTATTGGCGGCATAGGTATTCACTGAAAGTAAACTTAATATAGCAACACATAGCAAACTTAGCGCACGTGACCTTGCTATTGATAGGAGAATTCTCCGATACATCCAACTAACCCCAATTTTTTATAACTTTATAATTCGTGCAAGCGCTGTCAACACATGTTCGCCATGAGGAGTTTCAGCTTGCAGCTTGATGACTCTTTGTTCATCTTGATAAGCTATATTAATGATTAAATCTGCTTTAGCCAATAGCCCAGTTCCTTTTTCTGGCCATTCAATAAAACAACAACAGTCATTATTAAAATAATCTCGAATACCCATATATTCTAATTCTTCAGCATCGGCAAGGCGGTATAAATCAAAATGGAAAACTCGCCACTCACCCAGCTCATAAGGTTCAACCAGCGTATAAGTTGGGCTTTTTACATTACCTACATGCCCCATACCTCGAACAAAACCTCGAGAAAGGGTCGTTTTTCCTGCGCCTAAATCACCGTTAAGATAGACCACTAAGGCTTGCTGAACTGCAGCATTTTTAACGACTGTTGCCAATCCTGAACCAATGGCTATGGTGGCAGTTTCATCCGCTAAAAAATATTCTAATTGCTTCATTTTACTTTTCTATGTTTATTGCGATTACTATTATGACGTTAATGATTTGGCACCTTACCATTGAGCAATTGCTGTAACGGTATGAACAAATCACTTGCTAACAAGCCACGCTGACCATTCTTATTGGCTATAATATCAGCTGAAGCACCATGAATATATGCCGCTAGGCATGTTGAGTAAAAATTATTATCACTTTGCATCACCAAAGCACTAATAATTCCACTTAATACATCACCCATACCACCCGATGCCATTCCTGCATTTCCTGAATTATTGATAACAACTTGCTCACCATCTGAAATTAAAGTACCGGCCCCTTTAAGTAAGCAAATACCACCATATTGTTTAGCAATAGCGCGTACTGCCAAAAAGCGATCTGCCTCAATACTTGCCACATCACAGTGTAATAGAGCCGCAGCTTCTTTAGGGTGTGGTGTTAATATCCAGTGATTACATTGCGCTTTAGTTTTACTCAATAATAGTAAAGCATCGGCATCAATCACTATGGTTTTATTCTGTGATTGACCAGTTTTACATATTAATTCAAATAACTGTTTGGCTTCATCACTTTGCCCTAATCCCGGACCAATAAGATATGTGTTTGCTTTACACAGTTGATTTGAATTTTCTAATAAAGCACTCGTTGCTGGTGCTAACATCAGTTCAGGCCTACCGCTTAGAATATGCATTTGATTATTCTTATGACTACTCACAGCAACCAAACCTGCTCCACAGCGTAAAGCTGATTCGCTGGCAAGACGAATTGCCCCTGGCATTGTGCTGCAACCACCGACAGTCAACAGTAAACCACTATTCCCTTTATGGCTGGTAGGTAATCGCTTAGGTAGGTTCAAGGGCCATTTATATTGGGCGTAGTAAGTATTTGTTTTCACTTGACTCAAAAAATCACTATTCATGTCCAGAGGCGCCAAGCAAAGCTCGCCGACAAAGTTAGCTGCCTGACCCGTTAACAAACCTAGTTTATAAACAATAAAAGTTAACGTCACATCAGCAATGATGGCTTGTTCTTCAATGTTATCCCCATGAACATTACCTGTTGTTGCACAAAGCCCAGAAGGTACGTCGATACTAATTACCTTGGCTTTTTGATGATTAATACTGGTGACAAACTCTTGCAGTCGCGGTGTTAGTTGACCGGTAAAACCAATGCCAAATAAGGCATCAACAATTACCTCTCCAGAAAAATTATTGATGATGGCCAAGCTCACAGCACTTTTATTTACTGCATCCTCAACGAGTAGTGATACTCCTGCAAAGATCATTTCTTGATAAGCCGATAAAGCATCACCTTTTAACTGACTGACATCACAAGTAAGTAAAACACTGACCATTATCTTTGCCTGATGTGCTAATTTTGCAACGACAAAACCATCACCACCATTATTTCCTTTACCACACACTATTAATATATGCTTAGCATTAGGCCAGCTATGCGATAACTGTGTAAAAATGGCAGCACCTGCGCTATGCATAAGTTCATACAATGCTATGCCTTGACTTCGCGCAACATTCGCTTCATTTTTCAAGACCTGATTGGCAGTATACACAGGCGTCACTGGTGGCTTTTGTGATAAACTTAACGATAATTTCATGGTGATACCAATTTGACTAAGTTTGTTCCTACTTTGAGCTTGTCAGCGGTTTGAGAACAAATTGAATTTTTTACATTATAGTTATTCTATATGAAATAAATTCACTGCGGTTATCGAATCGCTGACAAACTCCCGAAGGGCGAGTACCTAATAAAAGGTAAAGGCTTACATGCTACGTTATTGATTTTGATAAGGGAATACCATTCTCTTCAATCAATGCATTGCCTCTAAGCCTTTTAACTCTTGCTAAGTTGGAAGAAGCTTAATCAAAATGGTATTAATTTAACCTCAATCAATGGTTCAAAAAACGAGCTGAAACTGACTTTATTTTATGACAATGTCTATAACTAACTATCAAGAATTAGCAGAAAAAATCAAGTGCTGGAGTAAAGAATTAGGCTTTTCTGACATAGGCATCAGTGATATTGACTTATCCGCTCATGAAAGTGCACTAGAGCGTTGGTTGGCAAATGGCTACCACGGCAACATGGATTACATGGAGCGCCATGGTTTAATGCGTGCTCGACCAGCAGAATTAGTGCCTGGTACCATTAGGGTAATTAGTGTTCGTTTAGATTATCTGCCACAAAATGCTAAATTTGCCGGTATTTTAAAAGATAAAAACAAAGCCTATATTAGTCGATATGCGCTCGGACGCGACTATCATAAATTAATGCGTAAACGCTTACAGCAATTAGGGAAAAAAATAGCAGAACATTGTAGTGACTTTAATTGTCGACCCTTCGTTGATTCAGCACCTGTAATGGAAAGGCCTTTGGCAGAAAAAGCTGGATTGGGCTGGGCTGGTAAGCATACCTTATTAATCAATAAAACAGCTGGATCTTGGTTTTTCTTAGGTGAGCTCTTTGTGGATATTCCCTTGCCTGTTAGTCGGAATGAATATAGTGAAAATGCTATTAAGGCCATTGAAACACAGACTAAAACGAATGATTGTGGTACGTGTGTCGCTTGTATTAAAATTTGCCCAACTAAAGCGATAGTAGAACCCTACACAGTTGATGCTAGGCGATGTATTTCTTATTTCACCATTGAATCACCTGACGCTATACCTGAAGAGTTACGCCCTTTAATGGGTAATCGTATTTATGGCTGTGATGATTGCCAATTAATTTGTCCTTGGAATAAATATGCAAAACTTAGTCTTGCTGATGATTTTCAAGCCAGGAATAATTTAGATGACATCAGTTTATTAGCGTTATTCGCCTGGTCAGAAGAACACTTCCTCAATACCTTACAAGGCTCCCCTATAAGGCGTATTGGTTTTCAAAGTTGGCTACGAAATATTGCGGTAGCATTAGGTAATGCACCTTATAGTGATCTTATTGTGACGGCATTAACCGAAAGATTACCTGAAGCAAGTGACCTCGTTATTGAGCATATTAACTGGGCTCTAGAACAACAAAACAATAAAAAATTGCTTTCTGAGGAAGTTGCAGCGTCGCAAGCTAAAAACCATAGATTAACACTACGTTTAATACGCTCTGTTGAGAAAGGGCTTACTAGAGATGCCTAACCACACGATGGGAATAAGCGTGGTTAGACTAATTGAATTAATTGGCTTTTAGCTTATTAAGTATATCAATATCTGCTTTGACTTCATCTAACTGGTGCTGGAGACCTAATAATTTTTTAATCGCTTCATTTTTTTCAGCGCTTACTTTTTTCTCTCTCGCTTTACTATCCGCTAGTTGTTGTTGAGTTTTTGTAAGGGTAGTCATCAAATTAGCAATATCGGTATTTTGAGCAAATTTTTGATCATCTCTCGCATTAACAAAGTCTTCATCTGCTGAATTTAATAGCTCTCTGGATTTGAAGCTAAAATAGTCAACGACCAATCGACCAAGGCAAATCAAGCAGGTTAGTAGAAAAACGACAAAATACTGATTCTTTTCAAGCGATGTCAAAGAGGTAGTAATTTTCATCAAAAAGTCTCCTTGAGCATTGATAAAGTAACCAAATAGTTGATTATGCCAGACAAACCAAGTGAGAATATAGATTAAAATAAAGCTGGGTGCGGGGTTTTGGTTTTCAGTAAAAGAGAGTATTGATTTGAGTGTTTTCTTATTAATCACGAAAAGTCCTTTATTACATTCCTGAATTTAAAATTAGCATAAAGTGATAGCAGTATATTAACTTATCATATCCTTAGCTATTTGATTCCTTTTTGATTTTCTTCTTGTCGTTGTTTACATAAACTCACAACACTCAGCTTTTCTTCGTCCGAATAAGCTCGCCAAGAAGTAATTTCATCAATATGACGAAAACAACCAAGACAAACATCATCGTCATCTAAGCAGCAGTTACGCACACATGGGCTTTCAGTTAATTGTGTTTGATTATTATTATTACGATTACTCAAAATATTCCTTATAAACTTAAGCTAAGCGATCGCAGCTGCATGCTGACTGATTTCGTCAACTGCCTGTTGAGTTTTGCTTAATAAAACCATTTGTAATTTTTCACAGCTATCTAACCCTTGAGTAGTGAGTAATGTATGCCATTCTTGGCATAGGTGTAGTAAGTTTTCGGCCGCAAGTATCCGGGCATTTACCAACAATACTTGGATAACATCATCAGCTTTTTTACCGTCGTGAATCATAACAGCTTGGCTCAACTCCTTCACAAGCAATATGTTTTCAGCTGTATACTCATCAAGCATAAAAATAGCTAATTCAGCAGAGCCTTGATGTTTTAAATACCGCTCAAAGTTAAAGCTATATTCCTCATTTGTAGATGTTATTGCAAGTTGCTCTTCTGGCAAAGTATCAATATCAACAATACTGCAGGTAACTTGCGGCGCTTTTTCTTCAATAATTAAGTTTTCACAACCTTGCTCTTTTATCCAAGGCTGTAATGCCGTGACTAATTCACTGACCGTGCTTTTAGCATTCAGCTCCCCAAGTATCCAGTGAGAGCAATATTCTGGTTTAGTGCTTGAATCTATAGCATCTGACAAACTAAACACACCGCGAGTTAGAAGTACTCTAGTAGAAGAGATTTCTTCCTTATCAACCTTAAACCCTGTGAATGGCTGACAATCTACCTCTGTTATTAAGATAGTAAAGCGACCACTTTGCCAATATTGCTGTAACCTCAATCCACTACTAACAAACGTGACTTGTAACCCCATACCTTGCAATAATTGCTGTAAGCGTTGATATTTTTCAGGTGCTTTCACTGCCATTAATACTTCAATCGGCATAACAAGATACTTAGCAGATAATTTTGCACAGTCTTTTTGAATATCGACTTCCCTCCCCGGTAATGAAAGCACTGGAAAATGGTGTTCTTGTTGATTATTGCTAATGGCTAACGGTAAAGTGAAACTGAAATCATAAGACTTCTCGGTTAACTTGGCGCTAACATCATCGCCATGTTGAAGCTTTATTAAAGTATTAAAATAGTCACCAAGCTCGCTATGGTCGAGACTACTATCACTAAAAGCTTGCAGCGCATGTGGCAGTTGTACTGCATTCTCTCCACCTTCTACTCGACCAGTAAAGCTTATTGTTTGTTGCCCTTTATTTTTATCAACTAACTGCAGCTTTAGCGCTAACTTCTTATCTTTTTGTTGAGAGAGTAAAAGGCCGACAAAAGCAGCAAACATTTCACAAAATAATTCAACATCCAGATTTACCTCAGGAAGAATTTTTTCATCAATAGTAACTGAGATAGTATTTTTACAGAGAAGTAATTCGCTGCGTAAATTCAGCATGATAGCCTGTATTTGGGCAATGAAGTTCTCATCACTTAATTTCAATAAGGCTGCACTATTCTGTAAATAGCGATAATTACTGGTTCGTTTTAATTTTCTTACTAAGTATCGACCTTCAAGGTGAGCCTGATACAAGTAATTTGTTGCTTCACCCACATCTATTTTATTATTAGTTTCTTGTATAGCAATATTGCTTAATAACACTAATTGTTTGAGAGCGGCTAGATGTAGGGATTCGCATTCTTGTTGCTCAAGTCGTAACTGTGATGTGGTCTTTACTGATGTTTTAAGCTTAACTATTTTCTCTTCAAGTTTATAGTTTTTATCAATAAGTGCTAAATACTCTGCTTTACTGGAATTTATGAGCTGTATTTTTCTTATTAAATGCTCAGATTCAGCATTATAAAGGGTATGCTTATATGACGGAGAGACACTATCATTTTCATCAACTATTAATACGCTAGGCTCATCTGCTATGACACGACTGATACTATCTACATTAAATTGACTGATCGCTTTTATTTTTCTTCGGGCTAACCAAAGTAACCCACCAACGCATATGAGTAGAGTCGCAGATGAAATACCGACCCATTTAGGTATTTTTGTGAACAAAACAAAGTCTATCTTGCCTATATTGATCGTATCATAATCGTTCTTTACCAATACAGAATCAACGTCGTGTTGGCTAACTAATAACTCACTCATAATACTTTGTAATAGCTGTTGCGCTTCAACAAGTTGCTGTTGATAATCACCTATTAAGTACAAATTATCTTGCCATTTAGCCAATAAGTCTTCTTTTAAGATGAGATCTTCAAAACGAATAAAGTCTCTGACAATATCAGCCATTCCTTGGCTTTCATCCTGTTGATTAGCTAATTGTCTGGCATAATCGGTAACAAAAACCTCATCCATTTTTTTATTTAGCTTTTCAAATGTTACAAGTGATGTTTTTAAATTTAAGTCTTTAAGCATCACCACTATATTGGTGAGCTGGTTTTCTACGTCATACAATAGCCCGGCTTGCTTCAAACTTGTCTGTTGATCATTCAACCGAATTTCGATGGCATCAAGTAAAGTATCAAGCTGAATTAAAGACTTAGATTTCAATAACTCATTCTGGACATCGTTTGACTCAATACGGGTTATTAAATCCATAGCAAGGTTATTGCGAGAAAACGCTCCTTGATAACTATCTTTATACTCCGATTCTAGTAGTGAAAGTTTCTTACTCTGTAGGGAAAGTGCTTGCTGCAAGGTGAGCAATTCATGTGAATTAGCACTTTTCAAAATGCTATCAATCACTATATCAGCATTCATCAAGTATTTTTGCTGTAGAAACTGTGTTTGTAATGAATCAAACTGTGCGGTGATTTTTGTTTGAGAGTGATTATGCTGCAGCGTTAAAAAAAATAATATAGAAGATAAACCTACAACTATAATCAAAAATATTGCAATAAAGTGAGCAGTGAAGAACTGGTGAATATGCTTAACATTACTCATTGCTTTAAGGTTTTTTTTACTCTGTATATTATTTGGGGTTGTAGTCGTTTTATTTGTACTCATTACTTGTCAACATAGTTCAGTTCCCTTGAGTCATATTTTATACTATAGCGGTTACCATTCAAAGAGCAGGACGATGAAACATACATATCGTTCGGTAACCAACTGAGCTAGAGTAGATATATAATTTAGGATAGTAAGTATTTATAACCTTTATCCTATCTGTTCAAGCTATTATTTATGAGCTTACTTTGTATGAACAAAAAGACTTAACTTGTCAATTTGTGCAGCCAATTCTATAATCGAAGATTCAGAGAATACTTTGATGCCGTGTTCACGTAAAAGTTTAGTGGTTACTCCTTCTCCAATAATCTTTTGCTGAGAGAATGTTCCGTCATAAATGGTCTTACTACCACAAGAAGGACTTGATTCCTTTAATAAGGCCAATCGAATATTGTGCCGGCGACATAAACGGAGTGCTAATTCAGCCCCTTTATCAAATTGTTCAGTAACATCTATCGATTCAATAGTAATCACTTTTTTTGTGATTGGGTCAATTTCTGCTGGTGGTCGCGGTACTGGTAACCCTGACATAACTTCAGGGCATACAGAAAGTAACCGTCCTTGTTTTTGCCACTTTTCCAATAACACACTCACAAGTGGTTTTACTTCTCCATTATAACGAACACGTTCACCTAAGAAGCATGCACTAATTAAAATTTTCTCGATTGGTTGCTGATTAATTTTCATTATTTTGTGATTGCCAAGTGTAAGGTCGCTAATAGTTCAGTACTTTGAGTATCTTGTCCTTCGATCCAACATGATTGACTATAACAATCAAAATTCAAAACAAAGTAATGACTATTCCAACTAAAGCGAATGTTTTCCCTATCAGCCCCGATTATCTTCTCTTGTATAGTAACCGGCATAATAGGTGAAAATAGAAGGTCAATTAATATTGCAATATTTTCTTGGTACCAGTTATTTTGAAATATAACATTCAAGTAGTCTACCTGGTACGTTATCGACTCAAGGCTTTGTGGGGTTGTAATAGGGTTCATAATCATCAATGCTCGTATCTTGCAAAATATAGTTAATTATACGACTAAAGTTTGATGTTAATCAGGGCTTTTGACAAAAAAATCCACGACAAGTTCCTCTAATTTTCATATACTCAAGAGAGAATTTTATCTTTGTAACCCAGCTATCATGCTTGCATTTGACCTTGGTTACAAAAACCTTAGAACCAAAGAGAGTGAAACTATGAATAAACTTATGCTTGCTGTTGCAACAGCAACGGTTATGATGGCATCTCCTGTATTTGCTGGTGATGCAGCAGCTGGTAAAGGAAAATCAGTAATGTGTGCCGCTTGTCACGGTGCTGCTGGTGTTTCTGCTGTGCCAACTTACCCTAACTTAGCTGGTCAAAAAGAAGCTTACCTTGCTAAGCAACTTAAAGATTTTAAATCAGGCAAACGTAACGACCCTACTATGAAAGGTATGGTTATGGCGCTATCTCCTGCCGACATGGACAATTTAGCAGCTTATTACGCTAGCTTGAAATAAGATTTCGCTTTTTAACGTCCTATAAAAAGCCCCAGTTTAACTTAGTTAAACTGGGGCTTTTTTGTATCTGGCTATCGCTAATAAGGTGCGAGCAAGAACATCAAGTCTTTAAGCTGGTATTCTCATTTTACTGCATAGTTATTGTAATTTTGTATATTTCAGACATAAAAAAACCTCCATGAGGAGGTTTTAATGTTTAAAGCTTAATTAATAGTTACCTAATAAATAAGCTTTAGCTAATTCGTAATATTAAGCTTTACGACGAGCCGCACCAGCTAAGCCTAAAAGACCTAAACCGAAGATAGCTAAACTAGTAGGTTCTGGAATAGTATTACCATTTAAAACAAGGCTACCTACTGCATTACTACCACCACGTACAGAGTTGTAATTTAAATCACTACCAAATAACTCACCATTAGTATCAAAATTACTCATGGCTAAACCACCAACAACACTAAAGTAAGCATTAGCAAATGTACCGTTTGTTATAGTACCTGCAACGTCGATAGTAGAACCAGCACCATCACCTGCTAGTGGATTAAAAACTGGAACTAAATCTAACCAAAGTAAATCATCTGAAGCACTAGCATAACTAGTTGGAAGACCACCAGTATCAGCATAAACTGCTGCGCTACCACCTGAGAAGATAGGTGCACCAGCACCAGTTAAAGCCTCAAGTTTGAAGTCAGTAAAAGTGAAAGTTAAAACTTCACAAGTCACACAATATTGAGCTGGGCTTTGAGCATTAAAATCTGTTAAATATCCATAACCTTGCAGTGTATCTTCAAGTGTTACATCAGCAAAATTAGTTATTCTATCTCCTACTTCGATAGTACCTCGAGCAGTACCAGCAACATAGTATTGTGAATAATAACCGTTAGAAATAAAATCACTCGCAAATCCATTATCGAAATCAGGATCCCAAGTAACGCCACCAGAAGTAATTTGTGATGCATTAGCACCAAAGCTTGCAAAAGCAATAATTGAGGCCGCTGCAATAGTTTTTAATAAGTTCATGAAATTTCCTTATAGGTATTCAAAGTTTGTTAATACAATAAACTAAGCATTTATTATGCCAGAAACAAATAAAAATAAATTTACCCTGTCTCTTATACACATCTCCGAGCCCACGAGACCGTACTAG
>OJBR01000402.1_pt1 | contig 20425 bp, 18 predicted proteins | sample 1591161 | NCBI WGS metagenome assembly OJBR01 (sample SAMN05416803, study PRJEB24817) | seawater metagenome | isolation source: Sea water | place: Canada:Atlantic | collected 2013-07
AAAGGCTTAGAGGCAAGGCATTGATTGAAGAGAATGGTTATTCCCTTGTCAAAATCAATAACGTCGCATCTAAGCCTTTACCTTTTATTAGATACTCGCCCTCTGGGAGCTTACTCGATGCCCACTAACATCGTTAAATTTATTTGATTTAGAATGACTAAACCGAAACAAATTTTCCTTGTTATTGAACATAGAGCAAAGCTCTGAGTTGGGAAGAAATTTAATCAAATTGGTATAAGTACACTGAGAAATTATTAGAACACAAGAGGAAGATATACTTTTGCCTGTAAGCCTCCCGATGGTTTATTAGAGAGCTCAACCTTACCACCATGAGTATCTACTATACGCTTTATAATAGCTAAACCTAAACCGCTGCCTTCTGTCCCTCTAGCAGTATCTCCTTGGGTGAATGGTTGAAATAATCGTTCAATATCAGCCTCAGGAATACCTGCACCATTATCGCTGACAATGATGTATGCATAATCCTTTTCTACGCCAGTGAATACTTCTATTTTATCTTCAGTATAACGAATGGCATTTTGCACTAAATTTGCTAACGCGCGTCTAACAGCTACGTGACGTAAAGGAATTTTAGCGCATTCGCCTGGATGAAAAGTGATTAATCTATCGCTTGGTGTTTCAACGTTCAATACTTCGTCAACAAGCACATTTAAATCACCAAGCTCAGCTTTATCTTTTGAATCATGACGAATGTAATCAATAAATTGATCGATAATATTATTCATATCATCGATATCAGTTTCGATACCTTCTTTTAAAAACGCATCTTGCTCGTGCATCATCTCACTCGCTAAACGAATACGAGTCAAGGGCGTTCGTAAATCGTGAGAAATTCCGGCCATGAGCAAATTTCGATCTTCTTCAAGCTGTTTAATACCTTTGGACATATGATTAAAGGCTTGAGTTACCGCCATTACTTCTGAGGTGCCACGCTCTACAAGAGGATCAGGAAAATCCCCTCGACCGACATCTTCTGCCGCTATTTCTAGTGACTTTAACGGTCGATTGAGCTGTCGAACAAAAACCCAACCGCCCATAACACTTAAGAGACCAATAACTACCATAAAGAATATTAACGGTGAGAAACTACCTTTTTCCATACCTGATAATGGTATCTTTACCCACAGGTGTGGTGCTTGGGGTGCACGTATCCAAAAAAGATACTCATCACCTTGTGAAATTCTCACTTCTGCAGGACCACCAAGCAATGCAGACATTTGTTCAGATCTATAAGGGTATAATCCTGCATTAGCTAAACCAAAATTGTAGGCGTCCTCTTCACGGTAAACACCAATGCCCGTTTCAATATGAAAAGCCTTGGCCATTTTCGGGCTTAACTTGGCATCATCAATATCAATAAAAACAACACGTATCTGTTTTGCCAACAATTGATTCATTTGTTGCTGGTTTGGCTCAATAACATAAAGTGCAAAAGAAATGTAGGAAACGATTTGATTGATAAAGAGTAAAAAACCTATCAATAAAACAGTTTGGCCAAAAGCACTGCGTGGCAATATTTTCATATAAATAACTTAACTTGAAAGAATAAACTAAGCCGGGCTACCATCGGGCACAAACACATAACCTAAGCCCCAAACAGTTTGTAAATATCTTGGCTTAGCAGGGTCTTCTTCAAGCATTCGACGCAACCGTGATACTTGCACATCAATACTACGTTCTAATGCTGAATAATCTCTACCACGTGCAAGATTCATTAATTTATCACGAGATAACGGCTCTCGAGGATGAGTAACGAGTGCTTTAAGCACCGCAAATTCACCACTTGTTAAAGGCATGCTAATATCGTCTTTTTGCATTTCACGCGTCGCTAAATTTAAATGATAGCCACCAAAGCTAATAACATTCTCTTCTAACGCAGGGGCTCCAGGAGCTTCTTGAGTCCGACGTCGTAATACCGCTTTAATACGGGCAAGTAACTCTCTTGGGTTGAATGGCTTAGGCATGTAGTCATCTGCACCTAGCTCTAAACCAATAATACGATCAACCTCATCACCTTTAGCGGTTAACATGACAATAGGGATATTATTGGAGTTTTGACGCAAACGACGACATATGGATAAACCGTCTTCACCAGGTAACATTAAGTCGAGTACTAATAAATGAAAATTTTCACGTTCAAGCAAACGATCCATCTGCTCGGAATTAGCGGCACTTCGTACTGTAAAACCTTGCTCAACTAAATAACGCTCTAACAATGAACGCAAGCGCATATCATCATCTACTACTAAAATTTTAGGTGTTTCTTGAGTCATATTTTGTATCACCTTGCTCGATTTCCTTTCATAATAAATATATATCGAATGCTAATCAATGTGCATGATTTTTAGTGCACTTTGAGTATCAGCCTTTATAAGTTAACGCTACTATAAGTGATATTGCTTACAATAAGAAACGGGCAAAAGTAAAACTGGCTAAGTATTTGTTACAATTTATGTAATTTCTAAACCAATTAGGATTATTTTAAGTAATGAATACTTTGCTCTGTTACACATTGCGTGAAACTTTTTTTGCGTTCGTTATGTGAAAGAGAAAATACCGCTTGTTTAACTAAATGCATTTTTTGCTCTCGCTCTACTTTAGGCAAGTGGGCAAGCTGCTCTTGAAAACAACCTAACAAACCAAAATTTAATGCCACATCTGACTGCATAGTATCTTCGCCCAAACAGTTTCCAAGCTTTTCAGCTAAGGTATTTTTATCCATTTCTGTAATTAAAAAATTGAGCTTGTAGTCGACTTTATCGAATTCCCTCACCTGATTACAAACGAAAAACATATCAGCAACCGCAACAACAGGAATTAACTTTTGATGTTGTTCACTAAATCGTTCTTTTAGCCACTCATTATGTGCCTTCTCATTGCGAGGGCTAACTTCGACAGGATTGCTTGTTGTATTTACAGAAAAAAACCACCACGCTTGGCTCGGTAAAGCGTAACAAGCAAGTACAATTAATAACGATTTTAACAGTATTTTCATATAACTAGGCTCTAATAGTTAGGTTTTATCTTTATTGATATATTGTGCAACACAGCTAAAACTAAGTATAGTTAATCTCTGTTTAAAAAATGTAGGAAACCTTATGAGACTTCTTTTTAAAACCCTTTTTTTAACTCTCTCATTTTTACTTAGCTGTCATATTGCTAACGCTAATGAACCGATAATAGAATTTGAACAAGCAATGGCACAACATAAAGGTAAAGTTGTTTACGTAGATTTTTGGGCTTCTTGGTGCGTCCCTTGTCGTAAATCTTTTCCATGGATGAATGCTATACAAACAAAACATCAAGAACAAGGGTTTGTGGTATTAAGCATTAATCTGGATGCAGAGGAGAAGTTAGCCAAAATTTTTTTACAACAAACATCTGCTAACTTTGCAATTATTTATGATGCAAAAGGAAAGTTAGCGCGACAATTTAAAATAAAGGGTATGCCAAGCAGTTACTTATTTGATCGCCAAGGTAAGCTCATTAGTGCTCATACTGGCTTTAATGGTAAAAAGCAGCAACAGTATGAAAATGAGATTGTGCAAGCGCTAGCACAATAAAATGAACGCGAAAGAATAGCGCTGAAAAAACTGAAAATTATAAAAAGAGTACTTTATTATCAACGTTTAGGGTCTATGACTTTCGTGTATTCTTGGTGTACTTCACCCAAATGTAAAGGCCGCTTATTGATAAAACAATCAATAACAAAGCGATAAAATCCATAAAAAATACGCCTATATCACCTAGAATTCGGCCACTATGGCTATCAATAATGATGCGCTCTAGTGTTAGGAATTGTGCACGATACGCCAATTCAGCCTGTTGTGTTTTATCATCGGATACCTGTTCAGGTTGTAACCAATTTGGTGCAATTAATGGCTGGATAATTTGCCAATCAAAAAAGTCGCTATCCGTTTGATAATAACCATCGGCACTAGCAACTACCACCTGTCCATTATTAATACTCATTGTTTTTATCGTTTCAGGAACTCCTGATTCAGTACCAAGCATATCAACTAATTCACCGTTCAGATCATATAAGAAAATACTTTGGCGAGTAGCAATAATAAAAACTTTTTGCTGATTATGTTTCAATGCTATCTGGCCAACGCTAACAACTGCCGCGTCGCTTTCAAACAACATATTCCCTTTATACCAGACGCTATTATTAATAACTTGAATAGCTTGTTGTTGATAAAAACGAATGTCTTGAGGAGCGGAAATACCGTAATGATCAAGTAACAGTGTGCTTTTAATCGGTTGGTGCGCTAGCGATAAACCGTCAGTATGGTTAAGAGCGACTCCCGTCACGGATAAAAAAACAATGAAAAAGGCCGCAAAAACGCCCAACTTACGATGCCATTTTCTAAAGGTGCGATTTAAGTGTTGAGAGAATGGTTTAACAGTTTTTTTCATAAATATACAGCTACTAAATAAAGGCTTATTAAGCTAGAGAATAAAAAATAAGTCGTTATTTTGCCTGAGCAGGCAGGTTTTAGCTAGTCTCGGTTTTAAAGAGTAACTTTAGTGTTTAACCACAAAGCAAGTCTGGCGACTTTTGTAGTTGCTCTTACCGATAAGGTTGCCCCGGTAATGCCATCAATATGCTGACTGAGGGTTTTATCTTTTGTCAGTGTTGCCTGTGCAAATTGTTCACTATAAAAATCGTGGCGCACTTCATCACCTCGGGTTTCTCTAAAAGTGAGGACTTTAAGCTGTTTAATTGCATCTTTATGAATATGAACGGCGATAGTGATTGGTTTTTCTTTACCCACTTCATTTAGAATCCAGACGTTATCATTAGCTTCTTGCCAGTAACGAACCCGCATACGACTGTATTTATGACTAAGAATTTCTGCAATTGTTTTTTTATCTTCCGCACTTAACCACAAGACTTGCACCGCAGGTACTTGCTCACGAAAAATTCCCTTAAGGAATTCCTCAGATGTTTGATATACCCCTTTAGCCATAACGTTCATCGCTAAAAGACAGTATAAAAGTACAAAAAATAAAATTTTCTTCACAAATCTACTCTTAACTTTAATGAAGATTTAATATCACTGGAATGAATTTATAGTTCAAATAAGAGTGAGAATAAATTTTCATTGGTAATAAGCTCAACACTGCACAAAACAGCGTTGAGCTACTTAGCTTAACAGTTTATTTATTTGAACTAAAACTGATAGCCAAAACCTAGGTTGAAGCCTTTAGAGTCTTTAGAACCACCTAAGTCTTCATAATCCGCTTTTAACACTACGTCTTCATGTAAAAAGTAGCTAACACCAACATTTGTTGATTCAACAGTAGTTGAATCGCTGTTACCTGCGTTGTTGTCATACTCTGCATAGCGAGCAAAAACGCCTACTTTTTCACTAATTCTGTAAGAAGGTTCAAGATACCAACCTGTTTGCTCATCACGACCTAACGCTTTTGCTTCATCACCATTGATGTCCCAACGCGCGTATAAAGCACGAACGGTGAAATCATTAACTTGATAAACAGCATGCGCTTCAAGTAATGTTGCATCTGCTGTATCAATAGGGGTGTCAAAATTATTGCCACCTTGAGTAATATCTGTTTGGTACTGTACCGTCGCCGCTAGCTCTAAACCAGTAATGGCGGTATATTTAATACGACCAGTATAAGCAAGGTTTTCTGCTGTTGCTTTAGCCACTTTTTGACGACCGTTTCGAATTTTAAAATCATCACCAACTTCTAAACCACTAGTCACAGCACCATCAAGACTTACACCGCCTGCAGGCTTGTAGTTAAATGATAAACCAGCTTCCCACCAGGTAGCAGGAATAATGTTTTTCTCAACACCGTTACGTTCAACACCATAGAATGTTGGTGGCTCATGTGTTTCATTGATAATGCCAACAGGAATTAAGAATAAACCAACTTTAGAGCTAGTCGTTTCATTAATATCAACTTCAACGTAGGCTTGTTCAAGTTCAACTTCCCCTGACTTTCCTTCACCAGCGATAGAATGCTCTAATTCAAATTCAGAGAAAAAACGTACGCTGTCAGAAAATTCATGGCCGAAAAACAATACAAAGCGGTGAAAATCTATCTTAGCATCTTGATCTTCATAGTTGTTGTAATGTAATTCACCATAGCCACCAATTGTAGTGTTAGCAAACATACCGCCATCACTTTCAGCAACTACTTCAACTTGATCAGCTGTTGCTTCAAGTTTTTTTTCTGTTTCATTTAAACGTTGTTCAAGTGACTTAAGCACTTCTTGCTGTTGAGTAATGACTTTACGTAACTCAGTAGTTTCTTCGCTAGCGATAGCAGCATTACTGGTAAGCAATGTTGCAATAACCGAGGCTATTAATGTTTTTTTCATGTTATTTATCCAGAAAGTTATGTTATTTAGTGTGTCTTATATTTATTTTGGGTTATTAAACCACAAACCAAATAACAATCAATAGCATTTGCATTATTTATTAGATTAAAAAGTTCTTTATTGATTTATATCAGAGAAATTATGGATAAATGTGCTACTAAAACGAAAAAACCTATTTCAGTTACACTGAAATAGGTTTTTAAAGAAGACCCACTAAATTAATGGGTATAACAAGGCAATTAACTATTTTTGTTGTATATGTACATCACGCTGCGGGAATGGAATGCTGATACCTGCTTTATCAAATTCAACTTTCACATTTTCCATCATATCGAAGTAAATACCCCAGTAATCTGCTGCATTTGCCCAAGGACGAACAAATAGATTAACTGAACTTTCACCGTGTTCACCAACCCAAATATCTACAGCTTGGTCTTTAAGTACACGTTCATCAGCTTCAATTATTGTACGTAATAGTGCTTTTGCTTTAGCAATATCATCGTCATAACCAATACCAAAAACCATATCAACACGGCGAGTACCGTTAACATTAATATTGGTTACACAACCATTAGATAACAAACCATTTGGAATAATAATACGTTGGTTATCAAAGGTTTTTAAGATGGTATTAAAAATTTGAATTTCTTCAACGCTACCGACATAACCTTGTGCTTTGATCGCATCGCCATTTTTAAACGGACGAAATAATAAAATTAATACACCACCGGCAAAGTTAGCCAAACTACCTTGCAACGCTAAACCGATTGCTAAACCAGCAGCACCTAAAATGGCAATAAACGACGCGGTTTGAATGCCAAGCATAGAAGCAAGAATAATAATTTGAACCGCTTTTAATAACGTACTTAAAATACTTAATAAAAACTGGTGTAAAGTAATCTCAACTTTTTTCTTTTCTAATCCTTTACCTACTAAGCTCAGCACTCTTTTGATAATAAAGTTACCGACGAAATAAACAACGATGGCTAATAAAAATTGTACGCCGAATTGCAGTCCCATCTCACCAAGCATTTGCATATAATGTTCGATTTTTTCTATATTGATTTCCATGAAAATGATATCCTAAGCCATGTTAAATAATAGTTAAATTTGAAGTTAACCTTTGATTTACAATTGTAAGCTTTCTACAAAATGGTGTAAATTATAATCCGCTTTATTTTCAGCCTTCAGTACATTTTATATTAACCCTAACAAGGAACGTCCTTTATTATGACAACCCTGCTGTCCTTTTTTACCCACAAGTTTTTTAAAGTATTGTTAGCTTTATATGTAGGCTTGTTTATATGTATTTGGCTAATTTCTTCTCCCGTAGCAAAACACTTTATTATCCCTGTTTTAGCTGAACATCAATTACAGCTATCGGATGACGCAAGTATCCGATTTAATCCATTCTTAATGCGTATCACCCTTAGTGATATAGACTTATCAAGTACAAAAAGCAAGCAACAAGAAACTGTGTTTGCTTTAAAAGAATTAACACTACAAGTAGCCTTGTGGCAATTGGCGTTTGATAAGATTGTATTAAGTCAGTTCTCACTTACCCAAGGTACCTTGAAAGTTACTCAACATGCTGACCATATAGTCATTGCCGGTATAACAATTCCCTCGGCTACGGAAGAAGAAATTGAAGTAGTGAGTGAGCAATCAAATCAACAAGTAAATAAAGAAGCAATTAACCAGACAGCAGCAAGTTTTCCATACCAGCTTGTACTACCTGATTTTATCTTAAGCCAATTTGCTATTGAAATAGAGCTAAACGATCAAAGCACAAACAGTAAAACTCATCATTTAGAGATTAAAAAACTCGCATTAAGTCAAATAAAAGCAACTGAAACTAAGCAAGAAGGTAACTTAGCCTTGTCCGCTTTAGTTGATAAAACCAACTTATCATTTACTGCAAATACGCAATTATCATCTGGTAAAGGTGATATCCACAGTAATTTACTGATCGAAAATTATCCGATTGAAAAATTAGCTCAGCATGTCGAGCAACTTACTGAATTGCAAGGCACTGTTTCATTTAAGAGTCAGCAATCAATCACGCTTGCCGAGCAAGGGATAAACTTTAGACTACAAGAAGCCAACTTAACATTACAAGATCTATTGTTAGGTATAGCTGAGCAGCGTTTTACTCTACAGAGCTTACAACAAAACTTCTCAGATGTTGCTGTTGACCTGACAGATAGAAAAATCACTCACTTAGCAGGTAAGAGCAGCATAAAACTTACCGAAGCCCTTCTTCGCCAAAATAAGAGCAAAGCGACAATTACCGCTTTTAAGCAACTTAGCTTAGATGATATCAATTTTGTGTTAGATGAAGAGCCCAGCATTGATATCACCGATATCGTTCTAGATGGTTTATTGTTTTCTAAAAAAGTAACTTTAGCTGATGGTGTAGCCCAAAAAGCAATGGATAGAATTAACAAACTTGCTGCAGAAGATGGACTTGATATCGCTGCTGAAGCAATTGTGAAGTTGCCACCGGTTATGCAACTAAAACAATTAACATTAAACAACTTACATATTCACGAAAAAAGCATTGATATCAATAGTATTATTTTTGACACCTTAAATGGAGAAATTATCATTAAGGAAAACAAAGATATTGCTAACCTAATTATTTTAGCTGAAAAAGCAAACGATGAAAGCTCTGCGCAACCGACTATTTCTGAGGAGGTTTCTGCTGTCGAGACTGAACTTAAAATAAAAGAAGCTCAAGCGGAACGTGATGGTTTTGTTTTTAGTTTCAAAGAGCTTCGCTTTATTAATGACAGTTCATTTGCTTTTACCGACTTCAGTGTTGATCCAATTTATCAGCGAACTTTATTTCTAGATACCCTAGATGTAGGTGCTTTGAGCAATAGAAAAGAAAGCAAGCAAGAGCAAACGCCGTATACGCTCGTAGGTCGTAGTAATAAGTACGCCAACTTCAACTTGTCTGGTTATGTACAGCCTTTCTCAGACATAGCGACTTATCATCTTAAGGGAGACTTTAAAGAGTTTTCATTGCCCGCTATTTCGTCCTATCTAAAAGCGTCAACGGGTATTGAAGTAAAAACAGGTCAACTTAATACTGCTTTGGACTTAACCCTTACTGATGATGAAGTTGATGGAAATATTGTCATATTGCTACAAGCGTTAGAAACAGCCTTGGTTGATAGTGAAGAAGCAGGTAACTTAATTGATCAAGGTGCATTACCATTAAATATGGCAATGGGTATGCTAAAAGATGGCGATGGTAATGTAGAACTTGATGTGCCACTAAGTGGTTCGATCTCTGATCCAAATTTTGGTTTAAGCAGTATAGTTACTTTAATCACCAAAAAAGCCATTATGTCAGCGACACAAGATTATTTAATGACCACTTTTGTTCCTTACGCCAACATAGTTTCTATTGCGATAACAGCGGGTGAATTTGCCTTAAAATTACGCTTTGATGATTTAGAGTACCAAGTAAAACAAGTTGAGCCAGATGATCACCAGAGCGCTTACTTAAATGACTTTATTGCCTTGATGCAAGATAAAGAAGATACCCGTGTCACGATTTGTGCTATCAGCACACCAGCAGATATAGGCTTAAAAGCAGGTGTTTCTGTAGAAAAAAAATCAGATATCAAGAAGTTACTCGACATTGGCGAAAAGCGTGAACATGCCTTTAAAGATCATTTAATTGAACAAGGCAAGATTGATTCATCAAGAATTTTATTCTGTAAACCTCAAATAGATAGCGATATAGGTGCAATACCACGCATAGGAATATCTGTTTAATTTATGGCTATCAATATTAATTCAATGTAGTAATATCAAGTAGTTAAATTAAATTATTTAAGCAACTAGTTAAATAAAAAGGGAAATTTGAGAATGAAAGGGTTTAGTCAATTTTTTATACCGTTATTGTTACCATTACTTTTAAATAGTCATATTGCATTAGCAACGAATGTAGAAACGACCAACCAAGAAATAATTAAAAATCAGCACGGTAAACTCGTCTGGGCTGACCTATACACAGGCGACGTTGAAGCTTCACTTAAATTTTACCAAAAGACCTTTGGTTGGACAGTAAAAGCATTTGCAAAAGAACAGGCAAAATATCATTTACTGTACGATAATGGCCAGGCTATTGCTGGCGTACTTGCGCGTAATTCAAAGCGTAACAAAACAGATAATGCATTATGGGTTGGCAGCATAGATACTGATAATGTCTCAAGTAGAAGTGAACTAGCCGCTAAAAACAAAGCCACGATAATTTTAGCGCCCCATGATTTTAAACTTTATGGTAAAAGATCGGTATTAGCAGATCCACAAGGCGGTGTAATTGCCTTGCTTGAGTTAGATCTGACTAACAAAAACCACCAAAAAATTAGTAGCAAGTGGGATTGGGCTCAGTTATTTAGTACTGACACCAAACAAGCCGCTTTATTTTATCAAGATACTTTTGCTTACACCCTAGAACCGATTAATAGCAAAAAAGATAGCTTCTTTTTAATACAAGCAGAAATGGTTCAAGCCAGTATTGTAAAACTACCTGACTTATTTGAGCAAAGAGATCGCTGGGTCAACTTTATAGAAGTTGAAAACATCGATACGACTCTATCAAAAGCGAGTGACAACGGCGCAACCATCATTTATCAACCAGAAAGTATCGGTTTAGCCATCATTGCAGATCCTAATGGCGCATTACTTGGTTTAACACAGCAGGAGAGTGAATAATGAAGCAATTTAAGACCTTATTACTCGCCTCTACCCTTGCTCTCGGTGCTCTCTTATTAACTGCATGTGAAAATACTCATGTGAGTGGTTCAATGAGCTATGGTGTGGGGTACGGTGCTGGTTATCCAATGTATTATGGTAACGGTTATCATCGTCATACTAACGTTGTCGTTGTTAAACCAGCTAGAAATAACCGTTCTCGACCGGTCAGAACTCAAAGACGTTAGTCTAGTCAGATTATTTTATCTATCACTACACATGATTGAAGAGAGACGCTTTTGAAAATAATGACACGCCAGGATAATTTTATTTATCTTACTTTTGCTTTAATTTTATTATTACTTGGCACTTCATTAGCGCAGCAGTTTTTTGAAGGTTCGATACAAAGATTAGTACAATCTGCCACTATAGTGACGCTTTTAGTTGCTGTTTGGGGGGTAGATTCAAAAGATTTCGTTCTGCGTAAAACCTTTATTTTCCCTATCGCTATTTTGTTCTTCTCATTTTTTGGCGCTTGGCTTGATGATGCTGGCTTTGACCAAATTTATCTACTCTTACTGCTAAGTTTCTTTATCTCCACTGCCCTGCGTACTGCTAAACAAGTATTATTTACTGGTGCTATTGATGGGAATAAGATTTTAGGGGCCATTTGTTTGTATTTATTAATGGGACTAATTTGGGCGGTATTATACACCTTGATTCAACTGACTTTTCCTGGCTCATTTACTAATATAAGCAGTAACAATGAATGGTTTAGCTTATTTCCTGACTTCATTTATTTCTCTTTTGTTACTATCACAACGTTAGGTTTTGGTGATATTTCACCTCTCTTACCTATTTCAAGGTTTTTAGTTTATTTTGAAGCAATCGTTGGACAGTTTTACTTAGCGATATTAGTGGCCAGCTTAGTGGGATCACATATGAGTAATTTCGGCGCAAACCATAATTCACCTCAGCAGAACTCACCGCAACATAGGTCAACTAATAATAACCCGACTAAAGATAACCATTTGAAAAATTAACTGAATGAACCACCTAACGCGGGTTCCTAGTACTCATCCACCAAGCAAACATAATAAAAAGTAATTAACGTAAGGAAACTTCAATGAAAAACCAACAAGAGTTAACCAGTGATCAGGCATTCAACCGCCGAGTTATTGATATAGCCATTAAGCTTGCCGCCATGGCGATGATCATCCTATGGTGTTTTTCCATTATTAGGCCTTTTATATTAATTACCATTTGGGCTGCTATTTTAGCTGTCGCTTTATACCCTTTGCATGAAAAACTCACTGCAACACTTAAAGGTAATAAAAAAATAGCTTCCACCATTATTGCTTTAGTAGGAATATCGCTTATCGCAATCCCATCAATTAACCTTTCTTCTTCTGCTATTGATTCTGCACAACATATTTATACTGGTATTGAAGAAGGTACTTTAAAAATACCAGCCGCTGATGAAAGCATTAAAGAATGGCCATTGGTAGGTGAAAAACTGTTTAACCTTTGGCAGGATGCATCGCAAGATATCCAAAAAGTTGCAGGGCAATATCCTGATCAACTAAAATCACTTTCAAGCACCTTGCTGTCAGCCGTCGCAGGTATTGGCGGTGGTATATTACAATTTATTGTTTCATTAATTATTGCCGTAGTCTTTATGGCTAAGTCAGGCCCACTACATCAAGGTGTGAGTAAGTTGATGCGCCGCTTAATGAATGACTTTGGCGATAGAACAATTAGTACCACCATTGCGACTATTCGAAGTGTTGCTACTGGCGTACTTGGTGTTGCAGTGATTCAATCACTATTATCCGGTGTTGGCTTGATGATTGCTGATATTCCAGGCGCTGGTATCTGGGCAATTGCTGTACTGATATTAGCTATAGCGCAATTACCACCCATCATTATTTTAGGTCCTGTTGCCGCGTATTACTTTTCAGTTGCAGATACTACGCCTGCGGTCATGTTTTTAATCTTTAGCATTATCGTTAGCGCTAGTGATGCTTTCCTAAAACCACTATTTTTAGGGCGCGGCATGAGTATCCCTATGTTAGTTATTTTACTTGGCGCTATTGGCGGCATGTTACTTTCAGGGATTATTGGCTTGTTTGTTGGTGCTGTCGTATTAGCGTTAGGTTATGAGCTAATGATGGATTGGTTAAGTCATACTCCTGACAATGAAGAAGTAAATGCTGAAGCTGAGCAAAGCGAATCTTAAGTAAGTTAACTCAAGAATTTATTCATAAGCTCACAAGATGAGTCACGCTATTAGTCTCATAAAATAAAAGCGGCATAACCAGTAATGGTTATGCCGCTTTTTTTACTTTGATTTTTATTTATTGATTTAAATACATTACTTTTTCAACGTTACCGGTAACTCACCCAGCGCTTTATTTTCATTAAAAATAACTGCCATGCTGGCATTAAACCCTGGGCTTATACTCTGCTTATTTTCCCCTTCATAAATTCTGTCATCAAAGTTGAGCAATACACCATCAGCGAGTTCACTGTACTCATTTATCAAAAAGGGAGAGCCTTTAGCAATAAGTATTGAGGGCGTTTTTAGCTTATGCGCTAATGTTAATTGTTGCTTTAAAAACGTCGCATAGGTCAGTTTTTCCTGCTGCTGAGCAGCACTACCGTAACTTGGCGTTAAATCATCCATACCACCTAAATCAACTAAACTGGCGGTTTTAATGTCAAGGGTAGCTATAACGACATCTGCTTCACTTAACTGCGACTTCATTTGTTTACTTTTCTCGCTATCATCGACAATGTTATCAGCAATAAAATGACTCATTTGGATTTCTTCAACGTCACTTTTGGGCATTATGCTTTGTAATACCTTGTTTGTGGCATAAGTTAAGGCAGCAAGTTCTTGCTTATTTGCAACAACTAAATGTAATCGCTTAATACCTGCTGAAGTAAGAGGTAACAGCTGATTATTTTTCAATAAAGTTACCGCTGCACTGGCGAGTGCTTGCTCTGTAATAATGTGATTTTTATTGGCAATGATGGTATTAGCTGATGCTAGTTGTTGTGCTACAGACTTACCGTCTAACTCAACATATTGCTTTTTATATCGGTTTAATCTCGCAATGGATTGTTCAAACTCAGCTAATTGGTATTCGTCTAGTTCAATGCGCAATGTTAAGGCCTTGGCCACGGCTTTTATATAGTGATAAAAATTGTCGATGTCTTTTGGTGTTCTCACTTTAAAGGGCATCACTGCTATGTCTGCACCCGCAACAAAGGTTTCAACAACTGCCTCAACATCGGTAAAAAAGTGTGTTACGCCTGCCATATCAAGAGCATCGGTCGCAATAATGCCTTCAAACTTCATTTCTTCTCTTAACAATGTTGTTAAAATTTTACGAGACATGGTTGCTGGACGCATTAGTTTATCGCCACTTTTACTAACAAATAAACTGTTATCAAGGGTCGGGTATTGAATATGAGCTGTCATGATCATGGCAGGATTAGCGTGTTCAATAGCCCAAGCAAAGGGAGCAAGATCAACCTGATCTATGGTCGCCCTATCATGATCAACTCGAGGTAACCCTAGGTGACTATCAACATGGGTATCACCATGGCCAGGAAAGTGCTTCAATGTAGCCATTACACCTTGTGCTTGAATGGCTGAAACCGCGCTAGCACCAAGTTCTGACACTTGACTTGCTGACTCCCCAAAAGACCGTGTATTTATCACTGGATTAGAAACATTGGTATTTACATCAACGACTGGGGCATAGTTATTATTGATTCCTAAAGCTTTCAGTTCTTTAGCGATAACGGCGTTAACTTGCGTAGCAAAGTGAGTCCCATGTTGAGGGTAACTAGCACCAATGGCCATGTTTCCGGCAAACCCGGTCATTTTAGCAAAACGTGCCACTCGACCCCCCTCTTGATCCATGGAGATAATCAAGGGCTTTCCATGCGCTGACTTTACAGCTGCTTGTTGAATATCATGGGTTAACTTAACCACTTGTGCTATTTCTTGCACATTTTCAGCAAACAAAACGATACCCCCGACATTACTGGTGCTGATCATCTGCGCAAGTTCTTTGGGTAGCTCTGTCACGGCTTGTCGACAATGTTTCGACGTTGGCACACTGGCTTTGCCATTTACGTCCGGGCAAAAGTAGCGAATATCAAGAGACATTCTTTGCGCGATGTTGCGCTCAAATTGAGTAAATGTCGGAATACTAATAGAATTATTGATCATATTTTTTTCTGCTGCCTGACTTTGACAAGCGCTAAGCGCAATTGAAACCAGTATTACTAGCGCACTTGGCACTAAGTAAGTTCGTTTATTACTAGGTAGATTAGTCAATAAATTACGCAATAAACGATTGGGTAATTTACTTGTTAAATAAGTCTTTAAGGTGTTTGGGCGATTATCCATTAAAGATAAAACCTACTTACTAAAAGCAAGAACATACTTTACCAGTTTGTTGATACCAACCGCCGCTTCACTGATCGATTCAGCAAGCATATAGGCTGGTGTTGTCACTATTTTATGTGCCTCATCAACAACAATATCAGCAACATCACAATCAATATGTGTTAAACCTTTGGCAGAGATTAATTTCGCCGTTGCACTATCTTTGCCAATAGTTCCTTTTACCCCTGCTGGGTAAATCAGGGGTAATAACGCTGGTGCAATACACATAAAGCCCGCTGGTTTTTCTACTCCGGCAAACGCTTTAGCTGCGCTTAATACTTGTTCATTCACACTATAGTTATCATTATCTAAAGCGAAACTACTTAAATTTTTCGCTGCGCCAAAACCACCGACAAAGATGATGGCATCAAATTCTTTCTCATTAAGCTCTATTAAATCTTCTACATCGCCACGACCAATTCGTGCTGCTTCAACAAGTACATTGCGGCTTTCATTTTCACTCACTTCACCTGTAAGATGATTTATAACATGATGCTGAGCTATGTTCGGTGCAAAACAACGGTAAGTACCGCCCTGCTGTGATATCGCAAGTAATGTAATGACTGCTTCTTGAATTTCACTGCCATCATAAACACCACAACCACTGAGAATAACTGCTATATTTTTCATTTTTAATCCTTGCTTTAATCTATTTTTTATTGTCAAACCATATCATTAGCTGACAGCTTAATACTACCAGTACCGCGAAGAACATTAACAAAGCGAATGGCTTAGAACTACCATCGTAAAAGAACGCTAAAATAGGGCCTGCTAACGCGCCAATCCCCCAACGAAGCGTACCAATAACCGCGGTAACTGTCCCTGAATGTGCAGGGAATTTAGTCAAAATTAAGGCATCGCTATTTACTGCTACCATGGAAATGCTCCCCATAAGTGGGAATATGGCGACAACAGTATAGATTAACGATAACTCAAATACATTTACCAGCATCAATGCTGTTGCGGCGATTGTCGCTAAAGACAAACCAAAACGTAACATTGTCCTTGAACCTTTGCGTACTACAAAACGAGTATTAGTAAAATGTGCGGTCATTAACGCCAGAATATTTAAAGCAAACAACAAGCTAAACTTGTATTCTGACACCTCAAAAAAAGTTAAGTATACAAAAGGAATTGCGGTTATATAAGCGAAAAAAGCTAGTGCGATCATCATTGATGAGATGATATCTAATCGAGCTTCTGCATTGCTCAATACAATTTTGTAGCGCTGAATAAAGCTCATCTCAACTTTTTTAACTACTGGCCCTTCTGGCAAGGTCACATCGCTTGCATTAGGTAAATAGTAGCTAACCAATACCAGCACAATGAGGCTGTAAGCAGCTAATACATAAAAGATAAGTTGCCAGCTATGTGCCAGTAACAGCACACTGCCTATGCTCGGCGCTATCATAGGCGCTAACATCATGATCATGCTGACATACGAAAGCCCTTTCGCAGTATCTTTACCGTAATATTCACGCACCGCCCCCGGAACAACTACGGTGGCGGCACTGCTGACAAAAGCTTGAAAAAACCGAACGGTAAGAAATTGCTCTATATTACTGACAAAAGGTAATAATAAGCTGGCGATAAAAAACCCGCCTATACCCAACAAAACAAGGTTTCGACGAGGATGTTTATCCGCCATTGGCCCGAATAATATCAAGCCAAGCGCATAACCTAACAAGTAAATGCTTAAGCTATTTTGCACCATACTCATGGGGGTATTTAAATGCACTGCTAGCGTTGGCATAGCAGGTAAGTACATATCTACTGCTAAAGGTGACACCGCTAATATTGATGCCAATAAGGGTAATAATAACTTTAAAGAGACTTTAAGCTGCGCAGAGGGTGCAGCCATACCTTCATGTTTCAATGGCGTATTACTAGCTACGGCTTTTATATCTGACGTTTGCTTGTTTGGTACTGTCATTTTTCTTCCAACAATTGTGCTGCTTTTTGTTTGCTCGTATATTCGTAAACCAATCGACCTAATACCTTAATAGCCGTTTCAACGTCTTCTCCCCATTGCACGCCATAACTCACCCGCATATAATTTTGATACTTTCCTGACGGAGAAAAAATTGCTCCTGGTGCAAAGCTAACCCCCTGCGTTAATGCCTGTTGGAAAAACTCACCTGTTTTTACATGTGATTGACAGCGCAGCCACAGCACACTGCCTCCCAGAGGTTTTGAAATACAGACCTCTGGTGGGAAATGCTCCGCAATTAACGCCCGCATACGTTCACAGTTATATGTAAGTGTTTTTCGAAGTACGCAAAGATGACGATCGTAATCGCCACTCAATAAATACTCATTTAATGTCCATTGTTGCAACATAGGTGTCGAAGCTGACTGTGCTCGCTTAATTCGTTTTGCTTGTTCTTCAAACTTACCTGGTAATAACCAGCCAATGCGATAACCGGGCGCTGCTGTTTTTGAAAAAGAAGAACAAGTCATCACCAAACCTTTCTCAGAATACAACTGTGCAGGTTTTGGCTTGTTATCACTAAAGTATATTTCGCTATAGACTTCGTCCTCAATTAAAGGGATATCATGTTGCTCTAATAGCGAGACCATCGCTTGACGTTGTTCATCGCTTTTCATTGACCCTAATGGGTTGTTTATCGCCGTTGAAAACAAACAGGCCGTAATCTCATACTGGTTAATTGCCTCGGTTAAATCTTCAACACAAACACCATCTTCATTGCAGGTATATACTTCAAGTGCTCTCATACCTAATGTTTCGATTAACTCAATAATGCCAAAAAAGCATGGCGATTCGATGGCAATAATATCACCACGTTTTGCTACACATTGCAGGGCAATAGACAGTGCTTCTTGCGCGCCATTAGTGATAACAATATCATCTGGATTTATTTCAACACCTTGGTCTTGATAGCGAAAAGCCAGTTGCATACGTAATTTGGCATCACCCGTTACTGGGCCATAACTTACAGCTTTCTCTGAGACTTTACTTAATACTGAGCGCATTAGTCTGGCAAGCGCTTTATCAGGTGGGTGTGCTTGAATAGGGTTTGAAATTCCCAAGGCAACGGTATCAGGTAAATGCACTGCGGCATGAACCTGTTCAATCATACTGCGACTTTGCACTTCTACCGGATCACATTGTGCCCATTTAGCGGGTCTTGGTTTTAATGTTCGAGCTTGAACTGCTTGCAGATAATAGCCTGACTGTGGCTTTGCACAGACTTGGCCTTGCCTTTCCAATTCAATATAAGCCTGCTTAACTGTTGGTACGCTTATATCAAATTGGCGACTTAATTTACGCAAGCTAGGCAGCTTATCACCCGGATGCAAGGCACCTATTTTCTGTTGGTGTTCTATAAAATCAATAACTTGTTGATATAAATATGCAGAGGAACTTTTATCTAATAATTTCATCTTTATGGCCTTTGCTACCAACCAAAACTGTATAGGTTGCATTTTCATATTTCTGTATATGTTATTAAACCAAAATATCCTTAAAATGTCACGCTTATCCTATTCATGGAGTGGCAAAGTCAATGAACAATACTTTTTTATACGTAATTACCGTCATAATCTGGGGATCAACCTGGATTGCCATTAATTACCAACTAGGTGATGTCGCAGCTGAAGTCTCTATTGTGTACCGTTTTGGCCTAGCAGCTTTGTGTATGTTCGCCTATTGTCGTTTCAAAAAATTGCCACTTAAATTTTCTGCCAAACAACATCTGCAACTATTTGCCTTTGGTTTAACCTTATTCGGCTTTAATTATTATTTACTTTATAGTGCACAGAGCCATATCAATTCAGCCTTAACTAGTATTGCCTTCTCAACATTGATGATGGTTAATATTCTTAATGCACGTATTTGGTTTAAAACACATATTTCTAGCCAAGTTTATTATGGTGGTGCACTTGGTTTACTGGGTATCGTTACTTTATTTTGGCCACAAATTAGTAGTGTTCATTTTGGGGATAGTACTTTACTAGGATTAGGCTTGTGTCTAATTGGTGTGCTGTTCGCTTCTACCGGCAATATGATTTCGATTAAGAATCAACACGACAGCATGCCAGTACTACCCGCCACAGCCTGGGGTATGATGTATGGCTGTATATTTATGCTAATAATTGCACTTATTCAAGGTCAAACTTTTAACTTTTCATTCACCTTTGAATACATCAGTTCATTATTGTATCTATCAATATTCGGCTCTGTTATTGCCTTTGGTTGCTATTTAACTTTATTAGCCCGTATTGGTGCACATAAAGCCTCGTACGCCACGATTATGTTTCCCGCTGTTGCTGTAGTTATCTCAAGTTTTGTCGAAGGTTTTATTTGGGATAGTTATACTTTTGTCGGTTTAAGCTTGATGTTAGCAGGTAACTTGGTAGTACTTGCCAAGCCTGGTATGCTAAAACGTTTCAACCCTATGAGTTTAAAACAAGTGAGCTGTAGTGATGCAAAGTAATTATACCAAGTCCATTAAGTTAGTTCCCACTCAGAGCTTGCCAGCGGTTTGAGAACAAATAGAATTTTTTTGCATATAGTCACTCTATATGAAAGAAATTCTATGCGGTTATCGAGTCGCTGGAAAGCTCCTGAAAGGCGAGTTTAAAAGGCTTACATGCTGCGTTATTGATTTTGGTAAGGGAATAACCATTATCTACAATCAATGCCTTGCCTATAAGCCTTTAAATTCTCGCTAAGCGATCACTTTCTTATACGGATTGGTATGAGTTAGCACTTTTTTCGTCAGGTTAACGGCACTGTTATTCAGTGCGGTTAACCAAAACGATTAATAATCAATCGCTATTTTAAGCTTTTACTAATAGGCAGTAGTGATTAAAGGCTGTCTCTTATACACATCTCCGAGCCCACGAGACCG